>Ga0129314_1000379_pt1 | contig 48444 bp, 29 predicted proteins | sample O1111metagenome_FD_94431 | JGI IMG/M metagenome (GOLD analysis project Ga0129314, IMG submission 94431) | Orangutan individual fecal microbial communities from fecal samples from Wisconsin, USA - O1111 metagenome | ecosystem: Host-associated > Mammals > Digestive system > Large intestine > Fecal... | reverse complement strand
TCCCACAAAATCGGTCCTGGACATAACGATTTTTCCACCCTATATCCTAAATATGTAGAAAGTTCCGACAGGGTACGTTATCAGAAACCGGTAGTTGTGCTTACCAACAGGGGATGTTACAGTGCTACCAACGAGTTTGTCAGCATCATGAAGTACGCTCCCAATGTAACTGTAATGGGCGATAAGACAGGGGGCGGTAGTGGATTGCCGTTTACTTCCGAACTGCCCAATGGCTGGTCAGTTCGTTTTTCGGCTTCCCCTATGTTCAATGCAGAAAGAGAACATATCGAATTCGGTGTAGAACCCGATATATATGTGAATATGGAAGGAGAAGACAAGGAAAAGAATAAAGATACAATAATTGAGAGAGCACGTACCTTGTTGAAAAATCAGTGATTATCTGTTGGGAGTAATATATTCAGAACTATACCGATAAACTAATAACGTATGATGTTTGAGGAAAGGATCTATATCGAAAGGAGAGAGAAGTTGAAGAAACAGTTTCAAACAGGGAAACTGCTTTTTCTCGGGAATGATGAATGCGGTATCAATTATGCTGATAATACCTATTACTACCGTCAGGATAGTACATTCCTCTATTACTTCGGAATCAGTAAACCCGATTTGATCGCTTTGATTGATATCGATGGGAATAAGGAGTATATCTTCGGGAATGATCCTACGGTCGATTCAATTGTCTGGACAGGCTCCCAGCCTAAGATCAGTGAGTTGGCTGGAAAGGCGGGTATACACCATACAGGCGATTTGTCGGCATTCCGGAAGAAAATCTCGGGTCTCGACAAGCAGTCGGTCAAGTACCTGCCGCCTTACAGGGCTGAACATTTTCTCAAACTCAACGACTTTCTTGGATATTCGGTGGCGGAAGCCACAGCTAAAGCGAGCAGGGAGTTTATCGTTGCGGTGGCCGGGCAACGTAATATCAAATCGCAAGAAGAGATAGAGGAAATTGAAAGGGCAGTCGATGTGACGTCCGATATGCATTTAGCCGCCATGCATTATGCCCGTGCGGGTATGACCGAAGCGCAGGTAACAGCCAGGGTGCATGAAGTGGCCATCGCAGCGGGAGGAAATCTTTCCTTCCCAATCATCGGCACTATCAACGGACAGTTCTTGCATAATCATTATCACGGAAACACCCTAAAGGAGGGAGACCTGTTTCTCCTGGATGCAGGATATGAGACTCCGTTAGGATATGCCGGTGATATGAGCAGCACCTTTCCGGTATCCCGGAAATTTACTGAGCAGCAGAAAGATATTTATCGTATCACACTCGACGCACATCATAAAGCGATTGAACTGGCTAAACCGGGTGTCAATTTCAGGGATGTGCATCTTCATGTGGGGGAAGTACTCTTCGATGGACTGAAAGCGTTAGGATTGACCAAAGGGGATACCAAAGAGGCTGTCGCCAATGGAGCACATGCGCTTTTCTTCCCGTGTGGCACCGGACACCTGATGGGACTGGATGTACACGATATGGAAAATCTTGGTGAGCAGATCGTCGGTTATGCAGGTGTGCCGAAGAGTACGCAGTTCGGATTGAAATCACTCCGTCTGGGACGGGAACTGCAACCGGGTTTTGTAGTGACTATTGAGCCGGGTATTTATTTCGTTCCGGAATTGATCGATCACTGGGAAAACAATAAAATAAACGGCGATTTTATAAACTTCAATGAGGTCAATAAATATCGTGACTTTGGAGGAATCCGCAACGAAGAGGATATCCTAATCACTGAAACGGGTAACCGGGTACTCGGAAAACCACTCGCCAAGACAATTGAAGAAGTAGAGCTGGAACGCGAAAAAGCCTGGCTTGGTTGATGTAATGATTAGATGATGTGTAAATGTGATGATATAAATATGATGTGCTAATATGCCAATGTAATGATGTGAATAATTGGTAATTAGTAATTGGTAATTGGTAATTGGTAATTGGTAATTGGTAATTGGTAATTAGTAATTAGTAATTAGTAATTATAATCATCAAATAAGTAAATCTACAAATCAATATAACATGTACTGTAGTCAACACATAATATCCCTATACCATAACAACGGGAAGCGCTTGTTCTCCTGCTGGATGTGTTGATGTGCTCTCTTTCTGTTCGTTTTTTATTTACTCGGATCCTTCCGGGTAATTTTCCGCTTATCTATCTATTTACCCTTAAAATTTACGAATATGTTTGAAGAGCTTAAAATAAAAAATAATGTCCCTGAACGAAAAGCATATCAGGAGGGCAATTTCTATACAGGCAGTACTCCGAAACCGGGAATGAACGACCGGATACGTACTCTGCGGGAAGAGAGCGTCTCAACCCCGGCATCCCTTTCTATCGAGCGGGCACTGATAGAAACCGCGTTCTATAAAGAGAACAACGGAAAATATGCTACTCCTGTGATGCGTGCGTTGAATTTTTTGGAGATCTGCGAAAAAAAGAGCATTTACATCGGAACGAATGAACTGATCGTAGGTGAACGGGGAGAGAAACCCAAGGCGGTATATACATTTCCCGAACTGACCTGCCATTCTGTGGAAGATCTGCATGTGTTGAATACACGTGAACAGCAACGTTATGTGATCAGTGAGGAGGATATCGATATTTACCGGCGAGAGGTAATCCCTTATTGGAAAGGCCGCTCACAGCGTGACCGTATTTTCAACCATGTCCCCGGTGAGTGGAAAGCTGCCTACGAAGCCGGTCTGTTCACCGAATTCATGGAACAGCGAGCACCCGGACATACCTGTATGGATGGAAAAATCTACCGGAAAGGGATGCTCGATTTTAAAAGGGAGATAGAGGAAGAAATAGCAAAACTTGATTATTGCAGCGATCCCGAAGCACTTGATAAAGAAGACCAGTTGCATGCCATGGCCATATCCTGCGATGCTATTGTCCGTTTGGCTGAGCGTCACGCAGAAAAGGCCGAGGAATTGGCCCGCCATGAAAAGGATCCGGAACGGGTAGAAGAATTGAACCGTATCGCCGAAGTATGCCGGAGGGTTCCTGCTCATGCTCCGCGTAACTTTTGGGAAGCGATCCAGATGTATTGGTTTATCCACCTGGGTGTTATTACCGAACTAAATGGATGGGATGCATTCAACCCCGGCCATTTCGACCAGCATCTGGCGCCGTTCTATCAGAACGATCTTGAAAACGGTATATTAACACATGAGGAAGCAAAGGAACTGCTCTGCTGTTTCTGGATCAAGGTGAACAACCAGCCGGCACCGCCTAAAGTGGGGATCACAGCCAATGAAAGTGGCACCTATAACGATTTTACCAATATCAATATAGGAGGTGTGAAACCTGACGGCTCGGATGGTGTGAATGATGTTTCCTATCTGATGCTTGAAGTGATCGAGGAGTTGCATATTCTTCAACCGGGCAATTCGGTGCATATCGCCTCAGTAACTCCTAACCGTTTCCTGCATGCGGCTATCAAAGTAATCCGTCAGGGGCATGGCTACCCCTCGGTGTTCAATCCCGATGTCTATATCCAGGAGATGCTGCGTTCCGGAAAATCTTTGAGAGATGCGCGGGAAGGGGGATGCAGCGGATGTATTGAGGTAGGTGCGTTCGGAAAAGAGGCTTATCTGTTGACCGGCTATTTAAATGTTCCCAAGATACTGGAAATTACACTCTTCAACGGCGTTGATCCGGTGACCGGAAAAAAGGTCGGTATCGAAACCGGTGATCCGCGGAATTTTACTTCCTATGATGAGTTATATCACGCTTTTCATGCCCAACTGAAATATATTATCGACCTGAAAATAAAAGTTAACCACTACATCGACCGGATGTATGCCCGCTATTTTCCGGCTACTTTCCTGTCGGTGCTGATTGATGACTGCATCAAAAAAGGACGCGATTATTATAACGGTGGCCCGCGATACAATACAACCTATATTCAATGTACGGGGCTGGGAACAGTAACCGATTCCCTCTCTTCCCTCAAAAAACATGTCTTCGAGGTGAAAGATATCAGAATGGATCAGTTGCTGTATGCGATTTCCGTCAACTTCGAAGGAGAAGAGGTGTTGCGCCAGCGGATCATCAACCACACTCCTTTCTTCGGGAACGATGATGATTATGCCGACAACATTGCAGTGAAGGTGTATGACGATCTGTTTGATCTGGTTGATAACCGGCCAAACGGCAAGCCGGGTGGTAAATACCATCTGAACATGCTGTCCACCACCTGTCATAATTATTTTGGAAACGTGATGGGCGCCATGCCTAACGGGCGTCTGGCAGGAAAAGCCATTTCCGATGGTACATCACCCTCACACGGATGCGATACGCATGGCCCTTCTGCGGTGATTCGTTCCCTGAGTAAACTGGATCAGGTGAAATCGGGGGGTACGTTGTTGAATTTACGTTTCCTGCCCAGCCTTCTCCGGCGAGACGAAGATGTGGCGAAATTAGGAAACCTTATCCGAAGCTATTTTGCACAGGGAGGACACCATGTGCAATTCAATATTGTGGACACGGCTACGTTGATCGCCGCCCGCGACAATCCCGAGGAATACAAGGATCTGCTGGTGAGGATGGCGGGTTACAGTGATTATTTTAACGACATGCACGAAAACCTGAAACAGGAGATCATCGAACGTACAGAAAACGAATCGTTTTAAAAACGAAAGTCGATGCCATTCCTCTTTGACATAAAACGGTATTCGATCAATGATGGTCCCGGGGTACGGGTTACGGTCTTTTTCAAAGGCTGCCCGCTTTCATGCAGATGGTGCCATAATCCCGAAAGCATCTCCTTTAAAACCGAAAAGTTGTATAACAAAAGCAAATGTATCGGATGCGGGTCGTGCGTGGCCGTATGTCCCGAGAACGCGCTTACGTTGACGAAAACGGACGGCGTCGTTACGGATTTCGAAAAATGCATTCTCTGCGGAAAGTGTGCCGAAGTGTGTCCCACCAAAGCCATCGAGATGAGCGGGCGAAATTATTCCGAAGAGGAAGTGATGACTGCCGTACTAAAGGAAACCAATATGATGGATGCTTCGGGTGGTGGGGTTACTTTCTCAGGCGGTGAACCGTTGATGTACCCCGCAGCATTGAAAAGCCTGCTGATCAGGTGCGGACGGGAAGGGATTCATCGGGCGGTCGATACCTCAGGTAGTGTGAGATCGGCGGTGGTGGAAGATATCCTGGAACATACCGACCTTTTCCTGTATGACCTGAAATTGATGAATGCACAAACCCATCGAACGTGGGTGGGAGCAGATAATGCCCTCATCCTGAAAAACCTCAGATTGATTTCCGATAACAATAAAGAATATCATATTCGTATTCCTTTGGTGGAAGGTGTAAATACCGATGATGAAAATATAACGGAGACGATCGCTTTTCTGAATGGATTGCTGCGGAAACCGACCGTTGTAGGGCTACTGCCTTATCATAATATCGCTTCGAAAAAATATGAAAAGTTGGGGAAGGTGTATAATGATCAGGGTATGGCGGAACCATCCAAAGAAAGGATGGCACATATTCATTCTGTTTTTACGGAAAACGGGTTGAATGCGGTTATTGGAGGTTAAAAAATAAGACTCTTTCCCGTATTGCCCGACGGCTCTTCCCTCTGTCTTACTGTTTTGTTCTATGTCATTTCAGGGAGACTGATTGTTTCTATTCCGTATCGTGATCGGTAAAATCCTTCGGGAGTTTTCCGAATTGTTTCTGGAAACATTTTGCAAAGTAAGATGGATTGTTGAATCCTACCCGGTAACACACTTCATTTACCCTGTATCTTCTTTCGTTTAACAGTTCAGCCGCTTTCTTCAGCCGCATGGACAGAATAAGCCTGTTGGGCGTTACTCCCGATATCTGTTTTATCTTTGCAAACAATCCCGAACTGCTGATACCTATTTCTTTTGCCAGATTATCGATAGAAAAATCGGAATTTTCAATATTCTTTTCAATGATCTCGTTCAATTTTACCAGAAAATCTTCATCTGTTTTGTTTCCTGCGATACTTTTCAGGGAAGCATACGGTGTCCGGGAGAATTTTTGAAACAGTAATCTGCGTGATTCCAGCAGATTCCGGATGCGTGCGGACAAATAGGAAATATGGAAAGGCTTGTCTAGATACGCGTCGGCGCCCGTCTCAAAGGCTTCGATCTTTGATCCGACATTTGTTCTTGCCGTCAACATAATCACCGGAATATGGCTCCATAAAAAATTCTGTTTGACGGTTTTGCAAAATGTGATGCCATCCATATTCGGCATCATCATATCCGTAACGATGATATCTATTGGATGATTTTCCAGGATGTCAATACCCTCATTGCCATCGTTTGCAGTATAAACGAGGTAATTGTTCAGGAACTGTTTCCGAATGAAGGCCTGCATATCCTTGTCGTCTTCCACGATCAGCAGCGATGGTTTTTCATCATTACCCGAATCGCAACAAACGTTACCGGAATCGCAACTCTCGGGTTCTATACCGGAACTCATTTGTGTTTCCGTAGAATATTCTCCGGGGAGAGGATATTCTACCTGCCTGTTTATTTTAGGAAGAACAACTGAAATGGAAAAACTCTCACCGGGATTATTTATTAGTTCTATTTTTCCGTCAAGTGCATCCACTATCGATTTTACCAGGAATAACCCGAGGCCTGTACCGGAGTTGTATTGTCCCGGTGCCTGATAAAACGGTTTGAATATATGCTCGGTTTCCGATTCAGACAAACCGGCACCGTTATCTTTTACCGATATTTCATAGTAATCTGCGGAGAGATGTGCATTCAATTTCAGTAATATGTGATCGGTGGTGTATTTCGATGCGTTGCTCAACAGGTTGCTTACCACTTTTGTGAGGTTTTCCGCATCGGTCATCGTTTCGAAAAACGTATCGTTACAGATGTATTCAAACAGAATGTGTTTATGTTCGATAAACGGTTTAAACCGTTGATAGATTTTTGACACTAAGAGGTATATATTCTGGTTGGACAATGATATCTGGATACCTCTCTTTTCAATCTTTGAAAAATCGAGTAACTGATTTACTAATGTTAAGAGGCGTTGACTATTACTTCTCATGATATCCAGATTCTCCTTGATTGCATCCGGCATTGCGTCCGAGGCTTCGATTACCTGTTCCAAAGGAGCGATGATCAAACTTAGAGGTGTTCTTATCTCGTGTGCCACATTGGTGAAAAACTCTATTTTGGAGCGATACATTTCTTTTTCCTGTTCGCTTCTGATCCTGACGATTTTTTCTTCATTTTTTCGTTTGTCCTTTTCCCGAAGGAAATGAAACAGATAGATGATACCGGTAATGACGAGTAGTATGTAGAATGTAATTGACCACCCGTTCCACCAGAGAGGTGGTTTTATGATCATGCGCAGGGCATATCCCTCGTTATTCCATATCCCGTCGTTATTCGATGCTTTTATTCTGAATACATAATTTCCGGGTGGAATATTGGTATAGGTCGCTCTCCGCTCTTTACCGGTGTTATTCCAATTTTTGTCGAATCCTTCCAACATAAAGGAATACTGGTTTTTCTCGGGAGCAAAAAAACTCAATGCCGTAAATTCAAAGCTGAATGAATTCTTATTGTGTGTCAGCGTAAGCACCGGCCGGTTTTGTTTGTTCCGGGATAAAAAATTATTTATATCCGTCGGCTTGTTAAACAGTTGGAAATCCGTTATTTCAATGGTTGGGATATGCGTGTTTTTGTTCAACTGTTTGGGATAGAATGTGTTAAATCCGTTGGGTGTACCGAGGTATATTTTTCCGGAGGAGGTTTTAAAGCCGGAATTCGGTGTAAACAGATCACTCAATAGACCGTCACTTTTGGTAAACTGGCGGTGTTGCCTGGTGGAAGGAGTATAACTGATTAAGCCTTTCAGTGTGGTAATCCATAGATTTCCGTTTTCGGCAAAGACCTTACAAATATAATTGCTCTGAAATTCCACTTTTTCATCGATAAAAATATCATTTTCGGCGTCGTACCGGCATAATCCGTGATTTGTACCGATCCATAACTGTTGCTTTTCATCGGTTCCCAGGCAAATCACATCGTTACTGATTAATGAATTTTTGTTATCGGATTCGAACAGGTATTCCGTCCATTGGCCGGATTCGAGATCGAATTTTTGTAATCCCCTATTGATCGTCGCAAACCAGATATGGTTTCCTGTCTGTAAAATATCCATTACTATTTCATTCAGATGACGGGCACGAGTGAAATTATCCGATTGCCGGTTATACAGGTTTATTCCTGATGAGGTCCCAATCCAGATATTTGCCAGCGAATCACGATATATCGAATAGATGTTATTCGCATCCAGTGTGTTTTTATCTGCATGATCCGAAACATAATGTTTGATCTTCTTAGTGTGAAGATCCATTACATTGAGTCCTCCTGTATATGTTCCTACCCACAGGTTGTTGTTATCTATCAGGAGAGCATGCACATTATCAAACGACAGGCCATTCGTCTTATCCTTATAACTATATGCATGAAATTTTCCGGTTTTTACATTCAGTTCGTTCAGTCCGCCGTCTTCGGTCCCGATCCATATATTTCCCGACGGATCTTCGCAGAAACAGCTAACCACGTTTCCCGTAACAGAATTCTCGTGTTTGATATACGTATATCCTGTGAAATAGTTTCTGTTGGGCGACGCATAATTTATTCCACCGTAATATGTTCCGATCCAGAGACCCCCTTCGTTATCCTTATAAATGGGATACACAAAACAATTGGAGAGCATTGGTTCCCGGAAATGTTGATCCGGCCGGTTGCCGGCTATGGGTGATATTTTGAAGGAAGTAAGCCCGTCATTCGACCCGATCAGTATGGTGCCCGGATCGTATTCCGTTAATTGATGGATATGCAGGATCCTGTCCTTACCGGGGATATGTAAATGTCTTTCGGTGATGATTCCTTTGTGTTTATCTACTGCGATTAGGCCGTTTGTCCATGTTCCGAACCACAATGTCCCGAAAGTATCTTCCAGCATGCTGTAGGCACGCAATTGTTTTTGTTCATCGAAACACATATCCGGAAAGCCGGGAGTAAATTTTCCCGATTCCTTATTAAACCTGTATATCTGGTGTCCGGTATTGTCCACCGAAGCCCAGATAATATTTTCTTTGTCTTTATAGATCCCTGTTACCCAGATCTGTTCGTCCGGATTTGTTTTGAATTCATCGAAAGAATGCAGGGATAGCTTATTATTTTCATACACAAAAACCCCTTGCCTTGCAGACGTGATCCATATTTTCCCGTTATCGGGAACCAGATTTTGAATTCTTCCTGAGACCGGAATGCCTTTTTCGGTTTTTAATATAAACGGATTGAACCCGTCTTTTCCTAGGTCAAACGTACATACTCCTCGTTCGGTTCCAATCCAGAGTGTTTGATCCCCATCTTCAATAAGACAATATACATAATTGTTTATCAGGGAATTTTCATTTCGGGGGGTATTCCGGTAGGCGGTAAATGTGTAACCATCGAATCGGTTCAGCCCGTTTTCGGTCCCGAACCACATAAATCCTCTCGAGTCCTGGAGAACAGCATATACCGTATTCGAGGATAAACCGTCCTCTACCTTGTAATATTTGAAATTCAGTTCAATGGAGAACGATTTCAAACACGATATCCAAAATATGAAGAATATGGAAAGTATTGTTTGCATGGATTTTTACGTCTATGTTAGGCTTATTTTAAATTCCCCTCAAAGATATAGTGTTAATTTGACACTTAAAATAGAATTGTGTTATTTTTTTGGATTTTTTTTGTATTACAAGTTCTTTTTTCACCTCAAATTTGCAAACAGAACCAGTGGGTTACACATTACTTCGAATATTATTTTTCACTTTTTTATATTTTAACCCTATGAGAGCAAATTCAAAAAACAACAAACCCGAATTGAAATGTTATGTCTGTTTCATTTCATTTTTACTACTATTCTTCATCTACCCGGAAGGATCGCTATTCGCGAATAGGAATGAATATCTGCAAGCTTCTGTGAAAATCGGGGGAATAATTGTGGATGAAGCAGGGATTCCGATTATCGGAGCGAATATCATCGAAAAAGGAACCGTTAACGGTACGGTAACCGACGCGGAAGGAAATTTTTCACTTGATGTGAAAGATTCGAATGCGGTATTAGTCGTTTCCTATATTGGGTATAAAACGGCTGAATATCCTATTGAGCAGGATCGACTGATGACAATCACGCTGATAGAAGATTTAAAAATTATGGAGGAGGTTGTCGTGATTGGTTATGGTACCCAGAAAAGGGTGGATGTGACAAGTTCCGTGGCAAGTGTGAAATCCGAAATGTTTAATAAAGGAGCCATCCTTGATGCGGGACAATTGGTACAGGGCAAGGTGGCAGGGTTACAAATCTCACTGCCCACCGGTGATCCGTCGGCCAGTACTTCCGTTATGCTTCGCGGTAATTCCACCTTAATGGGATTAACGTCTCCGTTGATATTGGTAGATGGTGTGCCGGGATCATTTGCTACGGTTGCGCCTGAAGATATTGAGTCGATCGATGTTTTAAAAGATGGTTCCGCAACCGCTATATACGGTACACGGGGTACCAATGGGGTGATTATTATCACGACTAAAGGTGGAAGACGCGATGCTCCGGCAACCATTGAATATAACGGGTATGTATCGATCTCCCAACAAGCAAGGGTTGCCGACTTTATGAATGCGAGTGAACTGAGAGCGCGATTTCAGGAAGGTTATGAATTCTCGGGGGCAAATGATCAGGATTATGGGCATGATACGGATTGGCTAAAGGAGGTAAGCCGGACAGGAATTTCCAACGTGCATAATCTGACATACAGAGGTGGTAGTTCCCAAACAAGTATCATTGCCAATCTTACGTATGACAAAAAAGAGGGAACATTCAAAAAATCCGATTCTGAAAATATCAGGGGACGTTTAGAGTTTGCACATCGTATGTTTGATGATAAACTGATCTCAAATATTTCCTTAATAGCAAATGAACAAAGTACCGGCCCCGGATTTAATACCAATGTGTACCGGTACGCATGCATTCAAAATCCGACGCAGGGAATTTATAATGAAGATGGTTCCTATGTGGAGCGTCCCGTTTATTTTTATGACAATCCGGTTTCGTTATTGAATGAAACAATTGGTATGACGCGTTCCCGTAATCTTCGTTTTACAGGGAGTGTGGAGTTTCGTCCTTTCGAAAATTTTGCCGTAAAAGGGATGATAACGCGTAAAGGACAAAGCTACCTTAACGGTTATTACTACACAAAAAAACATCCGACAACCACTGAAAGTGGTTATAACGGGTATGCATCACGTTATACTTCGGATTATATAAATAACCTTGCTGAAATTACCGTTGACTGGGGTCATACATTTAACAAACAACAGATAAATGCCATTGCCGGATATAATTATGAAGATTCTTCGAGGGAGAATTTTAGTGTTTCAAACAGAGATTTTCCGACGGATAGCTATACATATAACAAATTAGAGTCCGGGTTGGCTTTGTCTAAAGGTGAAGCAAGCATGTCCTCTTACAAAAGTGCAGAAAAGCTGATCGGTTTATTTGCCCGGGTAACGTACAACTATGACGACCGCTATCTATTGATGGCGTCGATAAGAAGAGAAGGATCTTCAAAATTCGGCGCCGATCATAAATGGGGGAATTTCCCTGGAATATCGGCCGGATGGCGCATCAATCAGGAATCCTTCATGAAGAACTATGATTGGCTGGAAAATTTAAAACTCAGGGCCGGATTTGGCATTACGGGAATCAATATCAGCAACCCGTATGTCTCCCTTGCTTCGTTGAATTATGACGGCTATTTTATGTATGGAGGTGAGTGGATAAATACACTGATACCGGTCAGGAATCCGAATCCCTCGTTGCGTTGGGAAAAGAAGTATGAATATAATGTCGGGCTGGATTTTGATGTATTCGGAGGGCGTTTAGGGGGAGCATTCGATTGGTACCTAAGACAAACAAAAGATGCCCTATGGAATTATTCTGTACCGGTGCCTCCCTATCAATACGGTACTATTACGGCCAATGTGGGGCAGATAGAAAATACCGGATTTGAAGCATTGATCCGTGCTATTCCGCTACAATCGAGAGATTTTGAATGGAATACAAGTGTGTCGTATTCTGTTAATAAAAATAAACTTATATCCATATCCAATGATCAGTTCTCCATGTCGACAGACTGGTTCACCACAGGACATACGGGAGAACCTATTCAAACCACTACACATCGTGTAAAAGTGGGTGACCCCATAGGGAATTTCTTCGGACTCAAATCAGTCGGTCTGAATGAAGATGGATTATGGGTTGTGGAACGATTAAAGAAAAACGATGCGGGAGAAGTTATAGAAAGATATTATGACTTGGCCAAAGATGCCACTGATGAAGACCGGCAGGTGCTTGGAAACGGCGTTCCTAAATACTATCTGAATTGGAACAATCAGTTGAGATTTAAGAATATAGATATATCTATAGGGATGCGTGGAGCTTTCGGTTTCCAGATTCTGAATTATCAGAAAATGTATTATGGAAATCCGACTATCCAGTACAATGTGCTGAATTCCGCTTTCGATCAATATGATGTTGTTGACCTGACAACAGGTAAACCGACAGGAAAAAAGGCGACCATTAACGACTCACAACGCTATATTAGTGAATTTGTGGAAAACGGTGATTACTGGAAAATCGATAATGTAACCGTAGGCTATACTTTTAATATGACCAATGTTAAGTATATAAGAAACCTTCGTCTTTATATGTCGTGTTTAAATCTCGCGACCATCACCGGATATACAGGTATCGATCCTGAAGTGCAGATAACGGGTTTGGAAGCCGGTACCGATAGTAGGGACAAATACCCTACAAACAGGTCATATACTTTTGGTATTAATATAACATTTTAAAAAAGTAATATTATGAAAAAAATAAGATTTGGATTTTTGTTTTTGACTATACTTCCATTTTTTACTTTCTATAGTTGTTTCAATCTCGATGAACAAGTTTTTTCGGAAGTAACGGAAGAATCTTTCATTCCGACGGAAAAAGATATGGCCGCTTTGCTGGCAAGCGCATATTCTCCTTTGACCTATATCATGAACTGGCAGGGATATTTCGATCTACAGGAAGAACCCGCTGACTGTATTATTACGCCTACCCGCCCGAACGGGTGGGATGACGGAGGGACGTATCGCAGGATGCACCAGCATCAATGGACTTCCGAACAATGGCAACCTTATAATACTTATCTGACATCATATGAGGGTATTAATAATGCGAACAGGGTCATGGATCAGGTGAAAAGCGGTTCTTTGCCGGTAGGGGATCTGGGTGATGCTACCATTGCCGAATTACGGGCTATACGTGCTTTGTGGTACTCTATTCTTTTGGATACCCATGGGAATGTACCCCTGGTTACCGCTTTTACGGATGAAATTCCTGAACAGGCATCCCGACAACAAATATATGATTTCGTGGTAACGGAACTGACGGAAGCTATGCCTGATTTAAGTGAGAAAAATGACAGGGACACCTATGGACGTATGAACAAGTGGGCAGCATATATGGTGTTGGCAAGGGTTTATCTGAACGCTAAGGTCTATACCGGCACAGAACAATATGCCAAAGCACTCGAATGCGTAAATGAGATCATTAAATCGGGATTATTTGAACTTTCTACCGATTTTTCTGATAACTTTACAATTGATGTGGATTATAGGAATAAAGAGTTTATTTTTGCTGTTCCTTACGACAAGATTTATGCCGGTGCCGCCCAACATGCTAAATGGTATCCACCGGTTGCCCGTTTCCATTTCGGATCCACCTTTCAAACCTGGGACGGGTCGTGTGCCAATCCCCAATTTATCAATTCCTATCAGGAGGGTGATAAGCGACTGGAAAAAACATGGTTAATGGGACCTCAATACAGTATTACCAATCCTACACAATTGGTATGGACTTGTCTGAACTATCTACCTTCCCTTACCTGTTTCAAAGGGACGGAGAACCATACCAGTATCGATTACGGATATAGAGTGGCAAAATGGGAATTCGATAATACGGCAACCTTTAACTGGGGGCATGATTTCCCTTATTTTCGGTATGCCGAGACATTACTGATTAAGGCAGAATGTTTGCTTCGGTTGGGGCAAGAAGAAGAGGTTGCAGCAGATTTGGTCTCCCAGATACGGAGGCGGGTGTTTGATAATGAGGAACAAGCAAAAGTAACAGTGGCTGACCTGAAAGCCGATACTAAAATAAAATATGGTACACTCGACTGGGATAATAATCTGGATGTATTGGGTGATCAGACACCAGTTCAATTCGGAGGTTTATATGACGAATGGGGATGGGAATTTGCCTGCGAAGCGCAGCGGCGTATTCACATGATCCGTTTCGGGACATTTTCCATTAAAAACTGGTTCAATCATATTGCGGTGACCGATGGCCATACAGCCATTTTCCCGATTCCATACGAAGAATTACAGTCAAACAAAAATTTATCTCAAAATCCGGGATATTCAATGTAACAGACGAATTAACTAATTATAAATTTAATGAGAAAAACGTTTCTACTATCCTTGGGTGCCTTATCTGTTTTCGCTTGTAGTAACCTGTCGGAAAAAAATACATGGGTACAGCTTGGTGAAATCACTGAAGTTTCATTTACCGACGTCCGTTTTAATGACGAATTCTGGGCGCCGAGAATGGAAATCAATAGGACGGTTTCGATCCCGTCGGCGTTTTATCAGTGTGAAATAAATGGGCGGTTCGATAATTTTGCATTAGCCGGAGGATTGATCGAAGGAGAACATCAGGGTGATTTCTCCTTCGACGACACCGATCCGTATAAAATCATCGAAGGTGCATCTTATGCATTGGCTGTAAAATACGATCCGGAGTTAGACGCATACATGGACAGTGTTATTACATTGATTACTGCCGCTCAGGAGGAAGATGGATATCTCACTACCTGTGTCACCAATAATTGTACCCGCCTTTCACGTTGGTGGGGTAGTTCCCGTTGGGAAAAGATCAACAGTCATGAGTTGTACAACTGCGGGCATCTTTATGAAGCGGCGGTTGCACATTACAAAGCGACCGGAAAGCGAACATTACTGGATGTGGCCATAAAAAATGCCGATCTGGTGTGTGATGTTTTCGGACTTGGAGAAGGACAGATAAAATATCCGTCGGGACATCCTATTATAGAAATGGCGCTTGTAAAATTGTATCATGTAACGGGAGATAAGAAATACCTCGATCAGGCACGTTATTTTGTGGATGAAGCCGGTCGTTTATCCAACGGGAGGAAACCGGGTATTTATAGCCAGGATCATAAATCGGTGCTTGAACAGGATGAAATTGTCGGCCATGCTGTCCGGGCCGGGTATTTTTATTCGGGAGTAACGGACGTAGCCTCTTTGCAGCATGATCAGGAATTGTTTGATGCAGTGAACCACGTCTGGGATAATATGGCAGGAAAGAAACTCTATATCAACGGGGGAATTGGCTCTCGGGCGCAGGGAGAAGGATTTGGCCCGGATTACGAACTCAATAGTTTCAATAATTATTGTGAGACTTGTGCTTCCATTGCCAATGTGTACTGGAATCAACGGATGTTTTTGGCAACAGGCGATTCTAAATATATTGACATATTGGAGAGGACACTCTATAACGGGGTTCTTGCCGGTGTTTCGTTGAGCGGAGATAAATTTTTCTATGACAATCCATTGGCTTCACATGGTGTGCACGAACGTCAGGAATGGTTCGGATGTGCCTGTTGTCCGGGAAATGTCACCCGTTTTATGGCATCTGTTCCGGGGTATGTGTATGCTACTCATAAAAATGATGTATATGTCAATCTCTTCGTGAGCGGAAATGCAAAGATAACTCTTGAAAAGGGTGAGATCGAGTTGGAGCAGATAACGAAATATCCGTGGGAAGGAAATGTGGAAATCAAGCTCAATAGAGCCATTTCGAAAGAATTTGCGATACATGTCCGGATTCCCGGATGGGCAGTAAACCGACCGGTACCGACTGATCTCTACCGGTATGTGGATGATGAGAAACCACACGTTTCCTTAACGGTCAACGGGAAAACGATAGAAGTTAAACCGGTACATGGATATGTGGTTATCGATAGAAAATGGGAAGAAGGAGATAAAGTTTCTTTGCATATGGATATGCCCGTGAGAAGGACACAAGCGCATGATAACGTGTACTATAACGAAGGATTATTGTCGATGGAACGGGGACCTGTACTGTATGCCCTGGAAAGTGTTGACCAGCCCGAAGATTTTCTTTTCAATATTGTTATACCCAGAGATGCCAGAATTTTGTCCCGTTTCGATAAAGCACTGCTGAATGGTGTTGTCGTACTGGAAGGCGAAGCATTCATGGTCAGCAGGGATTCTGTTAGCGGACAATTATTGGGAGCACCTTTTACATTTAAAGCAGTTCCTTACAGCACCTGGAACAACCGGGGACGGGGACAATTGGTTGTATGGACACCCGAAAAAGCGGAATATGCTATTTTAAGACCGGAACCGACTATTGCTTCACAAGCTGAACAGGTTGGCGGTTGGGGATATAATGACCAGTTCGAACCAAAATCATCATCTGACCTCAATACACCCTATCACTATTGGTGGTTGAAACAAGGCAGCGAAGAGTCTGTCGGATATCAGTTCAACAAACCGGAGACGATTTCAAGCGTGGAGGTCTATTGGCTGGTCTTTGATCATTATGATGTTTCATACAGAACGCCGGAATCATGGAAACTGCTGTACCGAGAGGGGAATACTTGGAAAGAAGTGAAAAATCCGTCCGGTTACGGAGTAGAACCGGATCAATACAATAAAGTTATATTTGATCCGGTCACCACCACAGAATTAAAATTGATAGCCCAATTACAGCGTAATAGAGAAGGTGTGTCCCAAGATCAAGATTTCAAAGGTTATTCAGGGGGTATTATTGAATGGAAGGTGAATAATTAATTGTTTGATAATGAAATGTAAGAAGATTTTCCTTATAGTGATCTTAGTGTTTTTCTGTGGATTCGAATTTGCACAGTCTCTCTTTTATGCTGAATTATCGGATAAGGTTGTTGGTACTGTTCCGCCGGAATTGGGTCTTGATCCGTTTTATAAGAAATATCTTGATGCCGGTGGTATTCCCGTCGTTTCATCGGAATATGTTTCCAATGAAGCGCTTATCCGCACACAATACGTGATTACTCTCATGCTTTCCAAGCGTTCGGATGTGAAACGGGTTATGGTGGAGAGTGGTTGTAAAGTTATGATAATCGGCCGGAATGAAGAGGTGTGTGATTTACCGGAATACGCACATATCTGTGATACACCTGAGAATATAACTTATTGGAACAAGAGGGCACGAGGCTTTGGTGGTGCACCTGAAGATACGTTCAGCGCAAGCTTTGGGGAGGAAAACGTGCTTTGTCTGGAGGGCGACCGGTATAAGGGTGAAAGTATTCTGGTACATGAATTTGCCCATCTTATCCATACGGTCGGTATTATTGGCATAAATCCCGATTTCGATACCGAGTTGGAGATGCTTCGCCAACATGCTATTGAAAAAGGACGTTGGGAAAACACCTACGCCATCACCAACAAAGAGGAATATTTTGCCGAAGCCGTTCAGACTTTTTTCGACTGTAACCGTTATTCGGAAATGCCCAACGGAGTACATAACGCTATCAATACCCGTGAAAAACTCAAAACATATGATCCGGAGATGTATGAGTTGCTTTTGTGCTATTTCCCTGAATCGGATCTGGCTCTATGTAGTGATAATTATAGTAACTAGAATTTAAATATATAATCATATGAAACGAACAGTAGGAATTATTTGCGTGGTTTTACTCATTGTAAGTTGTCAAAATCAGGGAAATCAAAAAACTGCGCAATTGCAAAGATCAACACAGTTAAGCGAGGCAAATGCCCTGGTCCAACTGGTGGATACACCCGAGATAACAGTGCCGCCGGCCACTTTGAACCTTGATCCGTTTTACAAGAAATACATGAATGTAAACGGGATCCATGTAATCAGTTCATGGCGGGTGCCCGATTCCTGTTTTTACGCCGCGTATATAACCATTAAAGCGCTGACGGATATGTTACCGGCGGAGGTGCTGGAATCAATGACGAGCCGGGATACGCGGATCGGGATTATGGCACGTTACGAGGGAACCACCGATATCCCCGAACATGCCCATCTTGTCAATGACACTTCCCTGAACTGGGATGTGCGTGCACGGGGATTGGGTGGGACGCTTGGTTTACCGCTTACCACTTGTGCCGAGGAGAATATCCTGGCATATCAGATTGATAAATACCATGCGGAAGATATTCTGATCCATGAATTCGCCCATACGATACACGATGTAGGTATTTCGCCGATAAACCCTGAATTCAACGATCGTCTGAAAGCGTTGCTGGATGCCGCCCTTAAAAACGGACGATGGGTGAATACATATGCTGCCACTAATATCTGGGAATATTGGGCGGAAGGCGTGCAGAGTTGGTTTAATGTCAATGCTGAGGTAGATATCGACGGAGGTGACGGGAAGCATAATAAAGTGAATATCCGTGAAGAGTTGAAAGTGTACGATCCCGGATTGTACGAGATCTTATCCGAATACTTTCCCGCAACAGACCAAAGGATCAGCCGTCATAAAACGGAAAATTTGTATAATTGGGAGATCTCAAAAAATAAGTGAGTGAATAGTTAATAGTGAAAAATTAAAAATTAATTATATGTATATATGGGCACCAGACTCTTGTGGATAGATGTGATTTTGAAAAAAGGTGGGAAGGTGATTAGGTGGGAAAGCGCGAAGGTTGATGTGTCAATTTTCAATTCATGATTTTTTATTAAAAATCAACATTGCTAAATCCAGAATATCAGAATTTTGAAATCATGAAATTCCAAATCGCAAATTTAAAAAGTCTTGTGTCCTGGTTCTTGTATCTAAAATTATATCTTATGAAACGACTGATAATAACAGCTTGCATTGTATCTGTTCTAACCCTTTTTTCCTCTTTTGCCCAGTCACCCTGGGATAGAATTGCCCAAAAAACCTCCACGCTATTTATGGGGATGGGGGAGGAGACATTTACAACAAAATCTTTTTCTTTGACTTTGGTAAATGCCTCTCAAACGGTGAAACATCTGACTCCGCTTTCAGATATGTCCTTTGATTATACACCCGGTGACAGAATAGAACAAAGGGATAAAGACGGACTGTACCATTTGGGAGATATAAATATTACTCTGAGAAAATCAGTAGATGGGAACTGGAAACAATATTCTACTGCATATAATCGTAAGCCGGTACAGCAATTGGCCGTGAACGGCAATATAATTGCTGTTGCCGACCTTGCCGCCACTTTACCTGAAGATATACCTGTAGGCGTAAAGAGATTCTGGGAGACCGATAAAGGGGATCTGGTGCTGCGGTTTGAGATTACGAATCGCTCTTCGGATAATGTGGAAATAGGATCCTTGGGTATTCCCCTTATTTTTAATAATATACTGGAAGGGAAAAATCTGGATCAGGCACACCATGACAATGTGTTTTTTGATCCCTATATAGGAAAAGATGCGGGCTATCTTCAGGTAAACCGCTTGCATGGCAAAGGTGCCAGTTTGTTAGTGTTACCTCAGGATAATGCTGCATTCGAGGCATACAATCCGCTCAATGATGACCCAACCCCGAAAGGTGTGGTGTTTGAGGGATTCCATGAGTGGCTTATCCATAGTAAAGCAAATGCGGAGACGGAATGGAAAGATGTGGAGCCATGGAACGAACCGACCTCGACCAATCTGGTTCCGGGAGAGTCGAAAAACTTTTCTATCAAGTTTGTCCTTGCTCCGTCTATCAGAGGAATAGAAGATGAATTGATTTGTCGAAGAAGACCCGTCGCGGTAGGACTTCCCGGATATGTTTTGCCAGCTAACGAAAAAGGAAGGCTCTTTATAAAATACCCGGAAAGGATAAGAAGTATTTCCGTTTATCCGGAAAATGCACTGATATTGACGAAAAAAGGTGAAACACCCAAAAGATGGTCGGAATATGAAGTGCAGGGAAATAGCTGGGGAAGGGCCAGAGTTACTGTCAGCTATGCGGATGGTGTGCAGCAGGCTATTCATTATAAAGTGATTAAATCGCAACAGGAAGTGGTGGATGACCTGGGTAACTTCCTTACTACGGCACAATGGTATGAAAACAAAAACGATGCTTTTGGCCGTTCACCCTCCATCATGAACTATGATTATGACAGGAAACAGATCCTTACCCAGGAGAGACGCGCATGGTTTGTTGGCCTGAGCGATGAAGCCGGAGCAGGCAGTTGGTTGGCTGCAGTGATGAAGCAACTTGTGCGTCCCGATCATCAGGAGATCCGCAAAATAAGAAAATTCATCGATGAAACGATGTGGGGCAGGATACAGCATAACTCCGATTCTACGAAATACGGCGTGAGGAAGAGCCTGTTTTACTATGAACCGGAGCTGATGCCGGAAGGTACCTATAGCGATTCAATCCGGTTCAGTGGCTGGGAAGCCTGGTCGAAAGAAAATGCCGAAGATCTTGGACGTTCCTATAACTACCCGCATGTGGCGGCGGCTCATTGGGTGATGTATCATCTTGGTCGAAACCGTGGCATTCAGGGAATAGATTGGAAACAAAGTCTTGAAAATGCTTGTCATACGGCCATTGCGATGATGAAATTTGCTCCTTACTATGCACAATTCGGGCAGATGGAAGGTTCTGTTTTCCTCTATATCCTTCTGGATCTGCAACGGGAAGGATTTACGGAAATGGCTGTTACTCTGGAGGCAGAAATGAAAAAACGGGCGGATCACTGGCGTTCGTTAAACTATCCGTTTGGCAGTGAAATGCCCTGGGACTCCACCGGACAGGAGGAAGTGTATATGTGGACATCCTACTTCGGTTATGCCGACAAGGCGGATGTTACCCTCAATGCGATCCTCGCCTATATGCCTACACTGCCCCACTGGGGTTACAACGGCAGTGCCCGCAGGTACTGGGATTTTGTATATGGAGGTAAACTGGCAAGAATTGAACGCCAGCTACACCATTATGGTTCGGGATTGAATGCGATACCGGTACTCGCTGCCTATAGGGATAATCCGGAGGATTTCTACCTGTTGAGGGTAGGACATGCCGGCTCGATGGGGCCATTGGCCAATGTGACCGAAGATGGTTTTGGCCCGGCTGCTTTTCATTCCTATCCTTCCACACTGGATATCGATGGTTATGCAGGTGATTACGGTAGCGGATTTTATGGCTATGCAGTCAATGCAGGTACCTATATCTACAATCATCCTGAATTCGGATGGGTTGCTTTCAGTGGCAATATTGAAAAACAGGGAGAATGGATCAAGACCGAAATTACCACGGCAGGTAGGAACCGTGTTTTTATCGCATCGGAATCTCTTCACCTGACGACTGTCGCCGGACAAATGGAGCAGATTGATTATAATCCTGTAACCAAAGAAGTAGTCATTACATTTGACGGGGATGCATTACTCGATTTGACTGTCCCGGATGACAGGGAAATAGTCCTTCCAAAAGAAATAACCAAAGAGGAAAGAGGCTATTATGTAATTAAATCGACAAAAGGAAAAGAGAATACACTACGTTTTAAAATCGAGAAAGTGGAAAAACTGCAGTCAAATGCAAATTCTGCGGACATTCGGATCATTACCGGAATCGAACCCATCCATGTGGATTGTCCGGTAGGTACCGTGCCCCGATTACCTTATCAGGTATGGGTAACCTATTCAGATGGCAAATCCGAATACCGCCAAACCCGATGGTCTAATTCGGCACTTGCCACAGAACTGGAACAGGCAGATCCGGAGAAAAACCCTGTAGGGCATGAATATGCCGTAAAAGGTTTCATCATTGGAGATAACACTACTCAATATGGGTATCCAGTTACGGCTACTGTCAAAGTGGTGGATGAGACCTATGCAACGCCTTCCCATATTCCGGTTGCCAACCCCGTTCCATTGGACAAAGTGGTTATTGATGGGGACAACAGGCTGACTTCCAACCGGGATCTGGCTATTCTGCAGATCCTTAGTTGGGATGTTTCCCAACAGTTGTATAACTACCGGGATACATACGGGTTAAGTACCGAAGGATATACAATAGCCGATGGGTGGGATTCTCCTACCACTAAACTCAAGGGACATGGGTCAGGTCATTATATGTCTGCGCTGGCTTTTGCTTTTGCAAGTGCTGTCCATCCGGAGCATAAAAGTCAGTTACGTGATAACATGCGACGGATGGTCAATGAATTACGTGAGTGCCAGGAACGTACATTTGTCTGGAATGAACAGTTAGGCAGGTATTGGGAAGCACGGGATTTTGCACCCGAAGCCGAACTGCGTACCATGAAAGGTACATGGGAGGATTTTGATGTTCATAAAACCCAATGGCGAAAATATGGTTACGGATATCTCAATGCCATTCCGGCCCACCATCCGGCGCTGATTGAAATGTATCGTGCATATAATAACTCTGATTGGGTATGGGCACCTTACTATTCTATCCATAAACAACTTGCGGGTCTGATCGATATAGCGACCTATGTGGATGATCCCGAGATTGCCGGTAAAGCCCTGCTTATTGCCAAAGATATGGGATTATGGATCTGGAACCGCTTGCATTACCGGACATATGTGAAAACGGATGGAACACAGGAAGAGCGCAGGGCCAATCCGGGTAACCGTTATGAAATGTGGAATATATATATTGCCGGGGAAGATGGTGGTACGGGTGAGTCGTTGGCACGGCTTTCAGAAATGGTAACTGACCCGGTAGAGAAAGCGCGCCTTCTCGAAGCATCTAATTATTTCGATAGTCCGGCGTTTTATGATCCGTTGGCTAAGAATATCGATGATATCCGTACCCGTCATGCCAACCAGCATATCCCTAAAATAACCAGTGCGCTTTGGAGTTTCAGAGGCAATAATAATCCCTACTATTATCATCTGTCTGAAAACTTTTGGAATATGATACAAGGCCGTTACCGTTATGCCACCGGAGGAGTAGGTAACGGGGAGATGTTCAGGCAACCCTATACTCAGATCCTGAGTATGGCGACCAATGTAACATCCGACAATCAACGCAATCTGCATCCCGCACCTAACATCAACGAAACCTGCTGTGCCTATAACCTGGCTAAACTGACCAAGGACCTGAATAGTTTTAACCCGGACGATGCCAGGTATATGGATTATTATGAAAGGGTACTGTACAATCAGCTCATTGGATCGTTGCATCACACTTGTTATCAGACTACCTATCAGTACGCGGTCGGCTTAAATGCTTCGAAACCCTGGGGCAACAGGACGCCGCAATCTACCTGTTGTGGTGGTACCGGTTCCGAAAATCATGTGAAGTACCAGGAAGCGGCGTATTTCGTTTCGGAGAACACTATTTGGGTCGCTTTGTACTTGCCGACTACTCTTTCGTGGGATGCGATGAATGTGACCATTCAACAGGATTGTTTGTGGCCCTCCGAGAATTCAACCATCCGGTTGACGCAGGGAACCGCTGGCTTTGCTATGAAATTACGTGTTCCCTATTGGGCTACAGAAGGTTTTGATGTGAAACTGAACGGCGTTTCAATCGCTTCTTCCTATCAGCCAGGCACATATGTTACTATTCCGGCGCGTACCTGGACAACTTCCGATGTGGTGGAGGTTATCATGCCTTTTACCAGACATATTGATTTTGGCCCTGACAAGTTAGAAACAGCTGCTACGGGTATAAACGAAACAAATACTCCGTTCACTCCCATGTGGGTCGGTACGCTGATGTATGGTCCTTTGGCTATGACGGCTACCGGCATAAACAGTTGGGAACAGGCTACTATCGACGTGGATTCCGATTTGGGAAATATTGTACAAAACAGACCTGTTGGAGCCAAAACCGGTGTGAATGCCAGTCTCTATACACTGACGCTGGGAGACAAGACATTTCAGCCGGATTATTACAGGCATGACAATACAACACATTATTTCAGGATCAATCTGCCCGGTGATCCAAACGTCGGATTGGAAACAGCTCAAATGACCATAGATAAAAGTATGTTGAAAGAATATCTGCATGTGGCTATGGAGAGGAAATCCGCACAGGAAAAGTGGAATGCGCTTACCGTGAAAATACCGGAATATGCTCCTTGGGCACCACATGGTTTTTCCCGTCTAATGAAACAGCTTGAGTTGGCGCAGAATATCCTCAGCGATACGGATAAGAATTATAATCAAACAGAAATAAATGAAGCAGCATCAGCGCTTAATGCAGCTATCAATACAATGAGGCCGGGTAACCTGCCGGAGTTGGAAGATCTGGGCGATTTGTTGAGTTTGCTTACCGATGCCAGGGCTGTGAAACAATCCGGCCGTACAAGTGTCCTGACCGAAGCGATTCAATATGCGGAGATGGTAGTGGAATATGTAGGTGACGGAAGCGGGACACACGATATGATAGAAAGTGCGTTGGTTAAACTTACGGCAGCACTCGACAAAACAGACCGTACGAAATAGAACGTTTTCGTTAAGCAATATGAGCAGAAGACAAGCCTGCTTGGATTATGCTATTGCGAGAAAACGACTAAATTTTTTGAAGATTTTTTGGGCCTGACACCATTCTATTCTTCCAGGCATGTATTACGGGAAACAAAAAATAAAACCGGATAAATAATATTCCTATAAATATTTCATAAAATGAAAACTCTGCTCGCTTACTTTTTTTTATTCCAGATTTTTGTATCATCTGTTGGAGCACAAAACGCAGATAGCTTATACCAATTGGCAGATCGTTATAATGAACGGTTCGCTTCAAAGTTTTATTACAACGCGACAAATATCCAGGTTGTAAATGATTCGCATTGTTTTGTCTATATGACACAAACCCCTAAAGGGAGAGAATTTTATTTGATCGATCCTGAACAGAAAACACAAAAAAATGCATTCGATCAGGGACGTCTGGCCGCTTCCTTGTCAAAAGTATTGGATAAAAAAACAGATGCATATAATCTTCCTTTTCGGCAGATCCGATTGAGTGATCGGCGGGATTCCATTTTTTTTCGCGTTGAAACAACCGATTATTATGCCCTGTTGGCAGATTATGAAGTTTCTAAGAATCCGGTTCAGAGCTTCCGTGAAGAGCCCTATTGGGGCAATGTATTCAAAGAAGATTCCAGGGAAAGGGTCCCCTCTCCGGACGGAAAAAAAGAAGCCTATATCTCGGAAGGGAATCTCTGGGTAGAAGATAAAGAAACAGGAAATATACGGAAATTAAGTAACGATGGTTCACCTTACGAATATTACTCGTCGAATATCTATTGGTCGCCCGATTCGAGAAAGATCGTGTGTTGCAAATATCGCCCCGGAGGGGATCGCAAATTGTTGTTGATCTCTTCTTCTCCAAAGGATCAGTTGCAGCCTGAAACAGAGACATATGATTATCTGAAACCGGGAGATGCACTGCCTGTAAGACGTCCGGTTGCTTTTCTGCTTGATGAAGAAAAAGTAATTCATTTTGATGTGCCCGATGTTGATTCCCAGTATGATCTGACCAACATAAAATGGAATAAGAAAAGCGATTTCTTTACGTTTGATTTCAATAAAAGGGGGCATCAGCAATTCATCGTATATGCCGGAGATGTCCATTCGGAAGCGCTGCATCCGGTAGTTAACGAAGAAAATCCTACCTTTATTTATTACTACAACCTTTACCAATATTGGTTTAAGGAGAGTGATGAATTATTGTGGATTTCGGAGCGTGACGGATGGCGGCATATCTATCTCTACGATGTCCCGTCGGGAAAAGTAAAGGAACAGCTGACGAAAGGAGACTGGGTTGTAAAAACGATTGTGAATGTGGATGAAAAAAAGAGACGGATTCTTTTCAAGGCGTGCGGTATGGATAAGAATGAAGATCCCTACCTGGAAAAATATTATACTTTGGATATTCGTAGTGGGAAAATAACGCCGCTTACTCCTGAGAATGCCCATCACAACGTTACTTTTTCGCAGGATCACCGGTATATGTTCGATGTGTACTCAAGAGTAGACTTACCTCCTGCACTTGTAATCCGTTCTGTTGAGGATGGAGGAAAAATAGTATATAAACCCGCTATGCAGCCGGATATCTCCGGAGTTACCGCATCCGGATGGCGGATGCCGGAAGTCTTCTCTGCAAAGGGACGGGACGGTGAGACCGATATCTGGGGAATGATCATTCGTCCGTCCAATTTCGATCCGGCAAAAAAATATCCTGTCATCGAATACATTTATGCCGGACCACACGATTCTCACGTGCCCAAATCATTTGCAGTGGAATACCGACCCAGTGCCCTGGCTGAACTGGGATTTATCACGGTGATGATCGACGGAATGGGAACGGCAAACCGGTCCAAGGCTTTTCACGACGTATGCTGGAAAAACCTGAAAGATGCCGGCTTTCCCGACAGGATTGCCTGGATAAAGGCGGCTGCAGAGAAATATCCGGAGATGGATATCGAACGGATGGGAATTTACGGAGTGTCAGCCGGGGGACAGAACACCATGTGGGGACTTTTGTCATATCCCGACTTTTACAAAGTGGGTGTGGCCTCTTGCGGTTGTTATGATAACCGAATGGATAAGATATGGTGGAACGAGCAGTGGCTGGGATATCCTATTGGAAAAGAATATGAAGAGAATTCGAATGTGGAGAATGCACATCTCCTGAAAGGGAAGTTAATGTTGATCCTTGGGGAGATGGATAATAATGTAGATCCGTCGAGTACATTGCAACTCGTGGATAAATTGATTAAACATGATAAAGAGTTTGAGTTTGTGATGCTCCCGGGTGCCAGACATACTTTAGGTGAAAAATACGGAGAAAGAAAACGGCGCGATTTTTTTATGAAGCATCTTTTGAATGTAAAAGCAACGGAATGGAATAGCAAAAATTCGAAGTGAGCTTTGCTCCATTTACTTTTCTATAGAGAGATTAAGTCCAGGGTCATTGAACCCTGGCTTTTTTTGTTAAAAACACCTGTTTGGTCATTTATCCACTTTATTTTATCATTTGTCCACCTTGTTTATTCCAGGAAAAAAGATATTTGTACCTTAAATAAGTTATCTAAATTTAAAGTAAAATTATGTTTGGGTATGTTGTGGAATTTATATGCCCGGCGTTTTGCTGAACTACCTTGTGTTTCTTGACTATTAAATAAGTATCTATTATAGTAGATCAGCTTTAGAGTGCTCGTCTGTTTTATCGTGAAAGAGAGAATGATTGTGAGGAATTATTTAATTTTTTTAATCTTTAGTTCAATATGCAAACAAAAAAATTAATTATTTTTTTATTTTCACTGTTTATCTTATTGATATTCAGTTTGGAGATAATGGCACAAAATGCTGTTGTCGGTAATGTGGTTGATGGAAATAATACGCCATTAATCGGGGTGAATGTTATTGAAAAAGGAACTACAAACGGAACCGTGACGGATGTTGACGGTAATTTTACTCTCAATGTTGATAATGGTGCAACTTTAGTTTTCAGCTACATTGGTTATATAACACAGGAAGTTGTTGTATCCGGCAGAAAATTGAATGTAGTTCTCCTTGAAGATACGGAAATGCTCGAAGAAGTTGTGGTGGTAGGCTATGGAACACAATCAAAAAGGAATATTTCAGGTTCTATCAGCAGTATAAAATCCGAAGATATTATTCGGTCGACATCCACAACTTTAAGTGGTGCCCTGGCCGGTAAGGTACAAGGTATAACCACCAGGGCTGCAGATGCAAGGCCCGGTAGGGGAGTGAATCTGCAAATCAGGAATATGGGAAATCCGTTGTATGTGATCGATGGTGTTCCCTATGGAGGGATTACCGGCGCTGATGCCTTTGGTATGTCGCAAGGGTCTGGAGAAGATATCTTTAATAATTTGTCGTTAGAGGATATTGAAAGTATTTCAATCCTGAAAGATGCTTCTGCAGCTGTTTACGGACTTAGAGCAGCGAACGGGGTTGTTTTGGTTACAACAAAGAAAGGTAGAAAAGATGATAACATAAATGTGAATATAAATGGTTATTATGGCCTTCAGAATTTTACCAGATATCCCCAACCCGCAAATGCATATCAATTTGTGAGGGCAAGGGTGGAGTCCGAGCAGAATTACGGTAGGAATCCGGCAGCCCTTTACAGTCCGGAAGAATTGGCTAAGTGGCAAGCGGGGACTGAACCGGGGTACAAGAGTTATGATTATCTGGATATTGTTACACGTAGGAATGTTCCCCAGTATTATTTGAATGCGAATGTTTCGGGTGGAACAAATAGGGCGACCTATTACCTGTCTGTGGCGCATACGGATCAGGATGCGATACTGAGAGATTTCTATTATAAGAGATCTAATGTACAGGCCAATCTGGAAGCTAATTTGACAAGTGGATTAACAGTAGGTACGCAGATGAGCGCCATATTGGAAACTACACATAATGTGGGTGTACCCGGATTAGATGACTATTTTAACCCCTTGTTGAGTGTTTTCACGATGTGGCCTATAGAAAGTCCTTATGCCAATGATAATCCCAAGTATATTCACCAGACACATAATGTAAATGTGAATCCGGCTACATATAAAGATGACGTGACCGGTTGGGTCGACCAGATTAACCGGACTATGAATGTAAACCTCTATGCACAATATAAATTTAATTTCGGGTTGACATTGAAAGGAATGTACGCTTATAACTATAGGAATGATGATTTTGACGGATTTGAATATACATACGATGCCTATAGGTACGATCCCCAGACGGATACCTATTACACACAACCCGGATGGGGTAATCAAAACCCCTGGCGTGAAAAGCACAAAAGAAATGTAGTACAGCGTTTCCAACAGTTTTCAGCTTCATACGACAAAGTCTTTGGTGATCACACTGTGTCGGCCGTATTAGCTTATGAACAGTCGGACTATGATAACACCTACCTGGTTATCCACACTGTTCCTTCCAACAATTACATTGAAAAAATGTATCTGGACGAACAGGATTACCTTGCGGACGACTGGAGTTATCAGGCGCGTGCAGGTTATATAGGGAGGATAAACTATAATTATAAGGAAAGATATATCCTTGAAGTGCTTGGGCGTTATGATGGATCTTATCTTTACTATACGGACAGTCAGTTTGGCTTCTTCCCGGGGATATCTGCAGCATGGAGAATTTCCGACGAGAGTTTCTTTGCTCCTCTTAAAAGTGCTGTGAGTGATCTGAAATTCAGAGCTTCTTATGGTGTTACAGGAAGTGAGATATGGAACACGGCTAACTTCAATGAACCTTTCCCCATGTTTAGTTATCTGGGAGGGTTCAATTTTGGAGACGGGAACTCCGTTTTGGATGGAAATTTTGTCAACGGGTTAAGACCAAGAGGATTGCCGGTGCGTAATCTGTCATGGGTAGAGAATAAGACAACCAATGTAGGGATTGACATTTCCCTGTTAAACTATAAGCTGACTGCCAGTTTCGACCTGTTCGAAAGAAGACGTACAGGGTTGCCCGCTGCCCGTTATGATGTTAAATTACCTTCTGAGGTGGGTTATAGCCTGCCGAGGGAGAACCTGGAATCGGATGCACACCGGGGTATTGAAGGTCTGGTTTCTTATACGGATCATATTGGAGATCTTCAGTACAAGGTTGCGGCAAATGCTTCCCTTGCAAGGAGAAGATGGCTGGAGGCCTATAAACCCAGATTCGGTAATTCCTGGAATGAATACAGGAATTCCAGCGAAGACCGGTGGACGGGCATTACATGGGGGTATCAAATTATAGGACGTTTCAAGTCAGCAGAAGAGATTGCTAACTATCCCGTAAATATTGATGGCAGGGGTAATACGGATCTGTTGCCCGGCGATTTTATCTATAAAGACGTAAATAATGACGGTATTATCAATTCTCTTGATGAGAGGCCGATAGGTTATGCTTTAGGTGCCCAGCCATATATCAGTTATGGATTGAATATCGGGTTGAATTGGAAGAACTGGTCTCTCACTGCCGATTTCGCCGGTGCAACCATGCAGAGTTACAGGAGAAACTGGGAACTTAAGTTCCCATTCCAGAACAACGGCAGCGCACCGCACTATATGTTTGAAGACCGTTGGCACAGGGAAGACCCTTACAATCCCAATAGCAATTGGGTCTCGGGAACGTATCCGGCCATCAGGCAAAACCTGAGAGGTGATCACCCGATCTATTGGACAAATGACTTTTGGGTAACCAATGTGAATTATTTCCGGTTGAAGAATGTGGAGTTGGGATATGTCCTGCCTAAGAACTGGAGTGAAAAAATAGGTTCTTCCCATGTCCGTTTATATGTCAACGGAACAAACATATTCTCATTGGATAATGTAGGGAGATTTGAAATCGATCCGGAAATAGCTTCGGAAAACGGACTGGTTTATCCGCTTCAGAAAATGCTTTTATTCGGTGTTAATCTAACGTTTTAAAAATAATCGTATGAAACGAGCATGATAACTGTTCTCATCCGAGTTCATCACTAAATGCGAGTTCCATACGACACCATTGAAAATAAATAATTTTAGTCGTATGAAAAAAGATATTCAATACTATAGCATAATAGCTTTATTATCTGTTATTCTTGTATCGTGTCATGGGGATTGGCTTGACAGGAATCCTAAAACGATCATTATGGAAGAACAGGTTTGGAACGATCCGAAGCAAATCGTGGGTTTGCTGGCCAACTTCTACAATCGATTGCCTGTATTTACCGGACTTGAGGGCAATTGGAGGGATATGACAATGTTTGATGATGCTATGTGGTCTGGTTACTCAGGAGAGGAGTGGAGGAATCAGATGTCGTCTTACGGGAACAATCTGGGAGAAATATGGGATTATGGACTGGTACGTGATATTAATCTTTCGCTTGAAGGCATTGACGAATATAGTACAGCACTTAATGAAAGTGAAAAAAACCTTTATAAAGCAGAACTAAGATTCATAAGAGCCTATTATTATTTCGAAATGGTAAGGAGAATGGGAGGAATACCGCTGATTACCGAACAACTGGTATATGATTTTAGTGGCGATCCTACTTATTTACAACATCCCCGGGCTACGGAAGCGGCTGTTTATGAATTTATTGCCAATGAAATGGATGAAATCAAAGATCAACTCGGCAATGAAGGGAGTACGACGAGAGCCAACGAGTTTATTGCACTCGCATTGAAGAGCAGGGCCATGCTGTATGCTGCATCCTTAGCAAAATACAATAATCTTATGGCAGTACCCGTTACAACTCCCGGTGGGGAAGTCGGGATACCTGCATCTAAAATTGAGGAATATTACAGAGCTTCTTTAGACGCTTCGCTGGAAATTATTAATTCGGGGAAATATTCATTATACAGAGGCAATCCTCATTTAGGTGAGAACTATTATGAAATCTTCGATAAGAAAACAGGTAATAATGAAGTGATTTGGGTAAAAGATTATAAAGCGCCTGATAAAAGACACTGGTTTTCTTACGATAATATTGCCCGCGGATTAAGAGAGGATAATCTGGCTTCTTCTTGTGTAACCCCATCGTTGAATCTGGTGGAAAGCTATCCTTATCTCGACGGAACAGCCGGTACGCTGAAAAACAGGACCAGTGATAACTCCGATTACATATATTACGATGACCTATCGGATATTTATGCCAATAAAGATTGGCGCTTATATGGAACTGTCCTCTTCTCGGGAGCATCATTCAAAGGTTTGTCGGCAGGCATTCAGGCCGGAGTGAAAGTCTGGAATGGTACATCATACAATACTATTGAAGGAGAAGATATCGGAACAATGTATACCGATGGTGGAGTATTGGTCGGAAATTCAGGACCTCACCGTTCCATGCAGGAAGTTTCCAATACTGGCTTTTATTTGAGGAAACTCATCCAATCAGGGGCAGGGACAAGTACCCGTGGTATTTTGAGCGATAACTGGTGGATACATTTCCGTCTTGCAGAGATATACCTGAATGCCGCGGAAGCTATGATGGAACTGGGCCTTCCGGATGCGGTCAGGTACGTGAATGAATTGAGGGAAAGAGCAGGACATCCTGCTAACAGTCTTTCGGATTTGAATTTGGATATCCTGATGAATGAGAGACGGATCGAGTTGGCGTTTGAAGATCACCGCTATTTCGACCTGAAGAGATGGAGAAAAGCACATACTGTTTGGAATGGCGATGCAAATAATCCCAATACAATGATTTATGCCCTTTATCCTTACCGGGTAGTAGGTGGCCCTAATGATGGAAAATATGTATTCGATAAAATGATCGCACCGCGTTTCAGGAATCCGAGATATTTTCAATTGGCTAATTATTATACATTTATTCCTCAACATGCAAGGGATAATAATCCTAAAATTGTTCCAAATCCATTTCAATAAAAAAATGAAAACGATGAAAACGAAAATATTTTTGACAACATATATCAGCGCTATTCTCCTTCTGCTGCTTTTTAGTTGTGAGAAAGATAATTTTAGTGCTCCGGAGTCCATGTTATCCGGGAAAATAACTTATAACGACGAATCAATAGGTGTCAGGTCAAACGCCCTGCAATTAGAGTTGTGGCAACATGGTTATCAGAATTTCACGAAAATTCCCGTACATATCGATCAGGATGGAACTTTTTCCGCCATGTTGTTTGATGGAAATTACAAATTAGTCCGTATGAACGGGGCTCCGTGGGAAAACAATACAGACTCTATAGATGTGGTAGTTAAAGGAAATACTGTAGTGGATGTTCCCGTTGTCCCTTATTTCACGATAAGTAATGCTGCTTATTCCAGAAATGCCAAACAGATAACAGCCACATTTACGGTCAACAGGGTAAGTAATCAGAGAGAGTTGAGGGCGGTTCGTCTTTTCTTGGGAAGAACTATTATTACCGATAATGGGTATAATATTGCGAGTGCAGAAAAACCGGCATCCGAAGTTACACTCGGTACAACGGTTACGTTAACCGTTACTATACCGGATTCCCATACTGAAAAGTTCTTATATGCAAGAATAGGAGTGGAGACAGAGGGTATAGGCCAATTATTGTATTCTCCTTCGGAAAAAATTCAATTGGATTGATGATGTAGAGAAGATTATAAATTAAGTACTTAAAGGGCATGAGCAAGGTAAATTCTACCTGTTCATGCCCTAAATTTATTATTACTCTGATATTTACACCTATTATCTGTCATAAATTTTGTACTTTTGTGCAAAAGTTAGGTTATAAGCATTTTATGGTTAAAGCAATATTTTTTGATATTGACGGTACATTGGTCAGTTTCAAAACACATCGGATACCCGATTCCGCCCGGAAATCGATCGAGATGATCAGGAATAAGGGGATTAAAGTATTTATCGCCACCGGCAGGCACTCTTCAGTGATCAATAATCTGGACGACATGGAGTTCGACGGATATATCACGATGAATGGATGTTACTGCCTGCAAGGTAACGATAATGTTATATTTAAAAAAAGTATCGACCAGGCAGATGTCAATAGCTTTATCGATTATATACAACAGAAAAGGGAACTTCCCTGCCTCTTTGTAGAAGAACACCGTCTTTCTTTTAATTATATCGATGAAGATGTGAAATTTCTGATGAGCCTGTTGAAACAGGAAATGCCTCAGATAAATGATCTTGATTATTACCGGGACAAGGAATTATTCCAATTAACGGCGTTTTTCAAAGATTCTCAGGAAGAGGAAGTGATGAGTCTGTTGCCGAACTGTTCAGCTATGCGATGGTATCCGACTTTTGCCGATGTCATAGCTAAAGGGGTGGATAAAGGTGTCGGAATAGACCAATTCTGTAATTATTATGGATTCTCCCTGGAAGAGACGATGGCTTTCGGTGATGGAGGAAACGATATTGAAATGCTTCGTCATGCGGGTATAGGCGTGGCAATGGGAAATGCAAAGGAAGAGATCAAACAGGCGGCAGATTATGTGACCGACACTGTCGATGATGATGGTGTACTAAAGGCATTACAACATTTTGGGTTGGTGTAAGATCGAGTATCTATCCTATCGAAATTAATCAAGATACTAAACTATACAAACGACTAGTTGTCTATATTATAAAAAATGCCTCGCAGATAGGTGAGGCTCTAAATTACTTAATAATCATAATTCCTCAAAATAATCATGCGAAAACTTTGCAAAATGTAAAGTTTTCCATATATTTGCATATATGACCAGAAGATCAGTAGAAGATAATGATTATAATTGAGAGTCAAATACTCGATGAATTTGTAGAGAAGCATGCCGATTGTCGGAAAGCAGTCCAAAACTGGATTAATAAAGTGGAAGATGCTGAATGGAAATCGCATACCGACTTAAAGATGGACTTTCCTTCTGCCGATTATGTGAAAAACGGACGATATGTATTCAATATTCGGGGTAATAAATACCGGTTGATCGTGGTTGTTGTTTTCGTAGCAGGTCAATTAATTGTCCGTTTTATAGGTACTCATGCTGAGTATGATAAAATTAATGTAGAATCTGTTTAAAAAAGGAGGTGAGTTATGAAAATGAAATATTTAGATCTGAAAGAAATAAAGGATTTATCTCAATTCACAGAGATAAAAGCATATTATGAAGATATATTGCAGAAAGCTACGGAAACCGGAGCTCTGGAAGTGCAGGATGCTGATAATGAATATATCAAAGAATTAGACCGTATAGGCAAAATAGTATATGCGTATGAAAGGTTACATTTTCCCGCGAAGAATTTGAAGTTTAAATCTCCTTTGATTATCTCAATCGAAAATGAACTCGACAAGAGGCAATTAAAACAACGTCAAGCGGCAGAACTGTTGGATGTCAAAGAATCAACATTCAGCCAAATTATGAAAGGAAAGCGGTCTGTTCCAAAGATAATGGCTAAGAAATTGTACTCGGAATTCAATATTGACCCGGTACTTATTTTGGAAAATTTATAAAATTAGAATAATATTACATTGGCCGGTTATTACGATTTTGTTTTTGCCCTGGGTTCTGGGCTCTGGATATCTACTTAACTAAAAACTCCCTTACGAGAAAAGTGTCGTAAGAGAGTTCAAAGTTTGAATGTCTTCTTTATTTTGATGCTTCTGTGAGTGCTCTAAAGAGCGGCAGGAATGTGTCGTCTCCTTTGGATACAAATCCTTCGGGGTGGAATTGTACTCCTACAACGAATTGGTCTCCCTCTTTTTCAATAGCCTCTACCACTCCGTCTTTTGCTCTTGCACTGATCTTAAACCCTTTGGCAATATCTTTTACCGCCTGATGGTGAAAAGAGTTAACTACTACCGACTCTCTGCCGAGTATTTTATAGAGTTTTGAGTTCTTATCAATATCGATAGTATGCGTTCCGTAGCTGCTTGGAGCATTTTGAGAGTGCTTCACAAATGTACCTTCGACCTGGGATGGGATGTCCTGATAAAGTGTCCCGCCAAAGGCAACATTCATAGCTTGTTCTCCACGACAGATTCCCAATACAGGTAATCCCTTTTCTACGGCCATTCTGATAAGAGTTATATCGAACTCGTCTCTTTCCGGTGCAATACCGCCCATGGCACGTACAGGCTCTTCGTTAAACCATTTTAGCGGGTCAATATCTTCTCCTCCGGTCATAACAAGACCATCGATTACTTCCAGAACACGCGTAAGCTCCTCCTTATCGGAGGTCATAGGGATAACAAGAGGAACACCCCCTGCTCTTTTAATCGAGTTGATATAGGTAAGTGGAGCAGATGCAGAACTTTCGGTTGCGACTGAAGATACACCGATAATAGGTTTTTTCTGGGCATAAGCAGATATAAGTGTAAATATCAGTACAATGGATAATAGACTTCTTCTTTTCATACTCAAGACTTTACAAGTTATCCAGGCTAATAGTATAACTGTATCTGTATTCTTTGTCTGAGAACCTGTACTCGTTCAGCGGTTTAGCACCCCAGGAATTTAATCCGGCTACGCCGCGTTGGAACAGATCGACACAGAGAACAGTCTCTTTACGGGGAAGTACATCCGACCAGTGTTGTTGTTTCTTGGTCATTCCCGGATCAAGGTCTTCCGGACGGTAGTTGGTCGCACTTACCGACAACGGTTGAGGTCCGTCCACCCTTATGCCTTTACCTGCTTCATTCTGGAGTGTCAGCCAGCGGACATCGGTTTTATTCCCGGTTTCCTGTGGACGATAATAGGTATAGGCCTGATTCTTTACAAGACCTTCCCAGATACCCATAAATGTATCGGTATTGCGGTCGATGTAATTCTCCCACGGCCCGCGCCCGTACCAGCGGAATTGATTGTATTCTTCCGGCAGAACCATCAGCATACCGAAACGCATCATCTCCGGAAGCTCGTTGCTCTGTGCCTGATAATGGAGATCAGTGGTAAGGCTCCCGTCGTTATTGACGGTGTAAGTAATATCCACAAAGGCTTCTATCCCTCTGAGTTTGGCGCGGTACATAAATGATACGCCGTTGTTGTTTTCTTTCATATCGCGGTAACTGTAAATCACATTATGACTTGCTGCGTCCCAGAGACGAAGATTGTATTGCTCTCCCGAACCGAAGTCATTGTCGACCGGAGCCCTCCAGAAATTCAGGCGGGGCAGTTCCTTAAAGATATTTTTCCCGTTTACTTTTGCACTGATCAATGACCTGCCATCTCTTACCGAAAAGACGTACTCTTTGTTGCCCGATGTTACGGTTACGTTTTCATCCTTTCGGGATACATTAAGAGTTCCCGTATGTTCACCGGAAACAAAATAGTTATTGGCTTCGAAAGCAAATTCTTCTTTGGCCACTTCAAAACCGGGTTTAATAAATTCATTTCCTTTTTTGTCATAAGCGAACAGTTGGAGGAAATACTCTGTACCCTTTTCAGATTGTAGTGAAGGGAGTTTCAATTGGACATCCTTGCTGGAGTTAGCCGGGACTTCCACGTTAAAATCTCCTTCCGCAACTTTTTCACCGTTTTTCAGTAACACCCACTTATAACCGAACGCATCGTCAGTCAGGTTTGTGAACTTAAAATCGTTGATTACAGTGATAAGGCCTTTGTCCAGGTCTTTCGCTTCAAAAAGAATATTCTGGTAAACTTTTTTCACGATATGGGTGTGGGGCATATAATTCTGATCGGGGGTGATGAGGCCGTCCATACAGAAATTGCCGTCGTTCATTTTGTTGTATCCCTTCAGGTCGCCCCCGTATGCCCAGTAGAAACGACCCTGTTCATCATGGGTCGGATATCCGTGGTTATACCACTCCCAGATAAATCCGCCCTGCATGTTTTTGCTGTTGCGCATCAGGTCCCAATATTCCTGCATATTGCCCATACTGTTACCCATGGCGTGTGCATATTCGCACATGATGTACGGCCTTCCGAGATCCTGCATTGCATCCCGTTTCATGCTTTCCCAGGAGGGATACATGGGGCAGATGATATCGGTATTCCTGTCACGTCCGGCCTGTTCATACTGCACCGGGCGGCTCTGGTCACGTTGCTTGGCCCAGTCATACATGTCGAAGAAAGCTTTTCCGTTACTGGCTTCGTTTCCTAATGACCATATAATAACCGAAGGATGATTCTTGTCTCTTTCCACTAAGCGTGTGACGCGATCCATATGCTGTCCGTGCCATTCCGGAAAGTTGGAAACATTGGCAGGTCCGTAACCCAGTCCGTGCGACTCCAGGTTGGTCTCATCTACCAGATATATGCCGTATTCGTCACAGAGTTTGTACCATAAAGGTTGTTGAGGATAATGAGATGTGCGGACAGCGTTGATATTCAGTTCTTTCATCAATTGCAGGTTTCGCATCATGATCTCTTTATCCACTACCTGTCCTTTATTGGTATTGAATTCATGCAGGTTGACCCCCTTCAGGAATACTTTTTGTCCGTTCACCAGGAGTTGTCCGTCTTTAATTTCCACTCTACGGAATCCGATTTTGGAAGAGGTTGCTTCAATCAGGTTGCCTCTTTCGTCTTTAAGGGTTAGCAGAAGGGTATAGAGGTTTGGTGTTTCTGCCGTCCACTTGGCCGGATTGGATATCCTTCCTGCGAGGCTGATCTCCTCAGAAAGAGAAGCACCTATGGTTGCATCTTTTGTCTGTCGGAAAACATTTTTTCCGTTTTTATCCAGGATGGAAACCTCCAGTTTACGATTTTGAGTCTGATCGGTATAGTTTTTCAGCTCTACTTCTATACTGAACTGTCCATGCCTGTAGGAGTCGTCCAGATCGGGATGAGCGAAGAAATCCTGTATGCGGGTGTCAGCCGTACTATACAGGTAAACGCTGCGGTTGATGCCTCCCAAGCGCCACATATCCTGGTCTTCCAGATAAGAACCGTCACTGAATTTATGTACCTGGCACGCCAACAGGTTCTTTCCCGGGCGGATATAGGGTGTAATATCAAATTCCGCCGGGCTCTTGGCATTTTTATTGATTCCTACCTGCTGCCCGTTTACAAAGACAACCATGAAATTGGTACCTCCTTCAAAATGGAGAAATACCCTTCTGCCGTTCCATGTTTCGGGAATAGTAAATGTTTGCCGGTAGGCTCCTACAGGAGAGTCGTTCCGGTCGATATGAGGAGGATTGGCCGGAAATCCGAAGCCGATATTCACGTACATGGGAATACCGTAGCCGTTAAATTCCCAGTTCCCGGGAACAGGCATTTTGCCCCAGGCGCTGTCATCGTAGTTCTCATTGAAAAAACCTGCAGGAACTTCATCTACTTTTGGTACCCAATGAAATTTCCATGTCCCGTTGAGAGACTCATAGTAAGGTGAACGTTCATACTCATCGGTGATGGCAGTCTGGTCGTCAGCATAAGGAATAGCAGTAGCCCTTGTTTTTTCGGTATTTACTGCAAAAATCTCCGGATTTTCCCAATCAGGAGCCTTATCCTGTGCCTGAACTCTTCCTGAACCCTGATCCTGCGCATGAATAAATGCTATATGCATCAACATTGTTAAAAAAATAACATAAGAAAATGACTTCATGTGTATATACTTTTATACTTTGGTGAATAAATTTAATATCTGTTTTCTGTTTTTATTCTTGCAATGCAAAATTATATGATTTTCATTGAAAAACTGTATGACCAAGCGAGAGACAGCCAGTTTGTTTAATGTGAAAGAACATGACTTTCTTGAATGTGTTGTAAAGATAGTTGTTTTTTTATTATTTTTGTGTCGATTGATCATAGTTTAATTGAAATAGTATTAAGGAAATGAATAGCAGAAATAGAGATACTAGTGAGAATTTAATTACATCCACGTTCATGCTAATTTTAATTGAACGTGACGATGGAGAGAAGAAACAAACATTGGAGAATTAAACAACGGAACAGGGTTTACAAAGCTAAAATGAAGTTATTCGCCTCTTATGGCGGTATTTTTATTCTTAATAACGAAAGAGTAACTAATCCCCGGTGGATTGAACTGTACAAGGCTAACTGGAGTCCGGTCTATAAGTCCGTTAGGACTCCGTGTAGTTGTTGGATGTGTCAAGGAGAAATTTATAACCGTTGTGCATACAAGAAAGAGACAATAAGATTGATCGAAGAAATCATTTGAATTTGAGAGAGGGACCTAATTCCCTCTTTTTTAATATTTTCCCCAATCTCTTTGACGTACAGAATAAAAAAGGCGAGTTGCCCCGCCTTACATGTTTTCACAACGGAATAATCCTTATTGTGATTTGCTTTCAAAAGTTGTAACGGCAAATGTATGAAAATAAATTTAATATACAAAATGATTTGTTAAATAAAATATTCATTTTAACTTTACGGGCAATAAAATAACGTGTTCAATTGTATACGACATGAAAAAGCATATTCTGGGTTTAGATCTGGGTACCAACAGTATTGGATGGGCATTGGTGGAGGTTGATGAAAACAATAAACCATGCAGTATAGAAGGTATGGGAAGTCGGATTATACCAATGAGTCAGGATATATTGGGAAATTTTGAAAGTGGAAATTCTATTTCACAAACAGCAGAAAGAACTGCTTATCGCGGAACAAGAAGATTGCGTGAGCGTCATTTGTTGCGTAGGGAACGTTTGCATAGAGTACTGAATGTGTTAGGCTTTTTGCCTGAACATTATATGAATCAGATTGATTTTGAGAAACACTTGGGGAAATTCTTTACTGACCTAGAACCTAAATTGGCTTGGAAAGAAAATGCGAATGGAAAATATGAATTTATTTTTCAGTCTTCGTTCAATGAAATGGTCTCCGAATTCAAAAAAGCTCAACCTTATTTATTTGAAAACGGAAAGTTGATTCCTTATGATTGGACTATTTACTATTTGCGTAAAAAAGCCTTATCTCAAAAAATAAAAAAAGAAGAATTGGCTTGGATTTTATTGAATTTTAATCAGAAACGGGGTTATTATCAGTTGCGTGATGAGGTGGACGAAGAAAATCCAAACAAATTAGTTGAATTCCATTCGTTGAAAGTGATTGATGTCGTGCCGGACGAAAGTGCTAATAGCAAAGGCGAAACATGGTATTCTCTTCATTTGGAAAATGGTTGGATTTATCGGCGTTCGAGTAAAACACCTCTTTTTGATTGGAAAGATAAAGTCCGTGATTTTATTGTCACGACAGATTTAAATGATGATGGTACGATAAAAACCGATAAAGAGGGTAATGTCAGGCGTTCGTTTCGGGCACCGGCGGAAGATGATTGGACTTTATTAAAAAAGAAAACCGAAGCAGACATTGATAAAAGCAAGAAAACTGTCGGAACATACATTTATGATGCTTTGTTGGAAAATCCATCACAAAAAATAAAAGGGAAATTAGTACGCACCATCGAACGGAAGTTTTACAAAGAAGAACTGAAACAGATTCTTCAAAAACAACAGGAGTTTCATCCCGAATTACAGGATGAGGATTTGTATAACGAGGCTGTTCGTGAGTTGTATCGTAGCAATGAATCCCATCAACTCGCTCTTGGTAAAAGAGACTTCACGCATCTTTTTTTGGAAGATATTATTTTCTATCAACGTCCGTTGCGAAGCAAAAAATCGTCCATTGGGAATTGTTCGTTGGAATATAGGAAGTACCGTGATAAGGAAGGAGTGGAACATATCGAATACTTGAAAGCGGCGCCTAAGTCAAATCCTTATTACCAGGAATTCCGTTTGTGGCAATGGCTCTATAATTTAACTATTTACAGGAGGGATGACGATACGAATGTAACCCAAGAATTCTTGAACAGTGTGGAAGATTATGAGACTTTGTTTGATTTTCTGGATAACAGAAAGGAAATTAGGCAAGACACGTTGATAAAGTTCCTGTTGGAGCAAAAAGGTTTTAAGGGAAAAATGTTGGCTAACGAAGCATCAAAATATCGTTGGAACTTTGTGGATGACAAGGAAAAAGTATATCCATGTAACGAAACAAAAGCTTTGATTGTATCCCGGCTGGCGAAAGTTGAAAACCTGCCTGACGGTTTCTTGAAAAGGGAAACTGAACAACAACTCTGGCATATTATCTACTCCGTTACCGACAAGGATGAATACGAAAAAGCATTGAAATCGTTTGCCGAAAGACATGGATTGGATGTAGCATCATTTGTGGAAAATTTTAAAAAGTTTCCGCCTTTCAAAAGCGAATATGGTTCATTCTCGGAAAAAGCCATTAAAAAATTATTGCCTTTGATACGGACTGGAAAGTACTGGGATTGGGGGAAAATTGACGAAAGTACGAAAAAACGTATTGATAAAATTATAACAGGTGAGTATGATGAAAATATAAAAGAGAGAGTCCGAGAGAAAGCCATTCATTTGAAAGAAGAGGGACATTTTCAAGGCTTGCAACTTTGGTTGGCAAGTTATATCGTTTATGGTCGCCATTCCGAGCCAGGCATTGCCGGAAAATGGAATTCTGTCAATGATTTGGAAAAGTACCTGCATGAATTCAAACAACACTCATTGCGTAATCCGATTGTCGAACAAATTGTTACCGAAGCATTGAGAGTGATAAGAGATATTTGGGCGCATTATGGTAACGGAGTGAAAGATTTCTTTTCGGAGATTCACATCGAGTTAGGCCGGGAAATGAAACTACCTGCCGAAGACCGGAAAAAATTAACCGATCAAGTGCTCGAAAACGAAAAAACAAACCTTCGTATCAAAGCCTTACTTGCAGAAATGTTGCATTATCCGGAAGTGGAAAACGTGCGGCCATACTCACCCATGCAGCAAGAGGCCTTGAAAATATTTGAAGATGGGGTGTTAAGTTCCAATATTGAAATAGATGATGATATCCTTAAAATAAGTAAGACCGCTCAACCTTCTTCCTCGGAATTAAGACGCTATAAATTATGGTTAGAGCAAAAATACCGGTCTCCGTATACCGGGCAAGTCATTCCTCTGAACAGATTGTTTACCGCTGATTACGAGATAGAGCACGTCATTCCGCAAAGCCGCTATTTCGATGATAGTTTCAACAATAAAGTAATATGTGAGTCGGCTGTCAATAAACTGAAAGACAATCAGACCAGTTTTGAGTTTATAAAAAACCACCATAGCGAAATAGTTGAAGTAGGTTTTGGCAAAACGGTCAGAATTTTTGAAGAAGAAGAGTATCAAAAGTTCGTGAAAGAACATTATGCGAAAAACCGTTCCAAACGGAATAAATTATTGATGGATGAAATCCCTGAGAAAATGATTGAGCGCCAAATGAATGACACTCGTTATATCAGCAAATTTATTTCTTCCATTTTATCCAATATTGTTCGTTCAGAAACAAATGATGACGGAATTAATTCAAAAAATATTGTTCCATTGAATGGTAAAATAACCGGACGGTTAAAACAGGATTGGGGATTGAATGATGTTTGGAACGATTTGATACTGCCTCGTTTTGAAAGAATGAATGAACTGACCGGCTCTAAAGGCTTTACCGTTTACAATGAACGTTATCAAAAATATTTGCCGACGGTTCCACTCGAGCTTTCAAAAAACTTTCAAAAAAAACGTATCGATCACCGTCATCATGCCATGGACGCTTTGGTTATTGCCTGTGCTACCCGCGACCATGTGAATTTCCTTAACAATCAACATGCGTTGGACAAGAAGAAAACAAAAGAAGAAAAAGACAAAAGTCGATTCGACTTGCGTAATAAATTGTGTTTCAAAAATAAGGGAGATGATAAAGGCAATTATAACTGGCAGTTTTTCAAACCTTGGGGTAATTTTACCGTTGATGCCCGCAACGAATTGGAAAAAATCATTGTCAGTTTCAAGCAGAATCTTCGTGTGATAAATAAAAGTGTCAATTATTACCAACGATACATAGATGGTGAGAAAGTGGTCGACAAACAAACCAAAGGTGATAACTGGGCGATACGGAAGCCCTTGCATACGCCTATGCCTTATGGTAAAAAAGAATATTGGTTTGATATTTTAAAAGTAGCAGATAATATTGGAAAAAGAGCATATATAATTGATAACGAAGTAAAGAAAAAAGTTGAAAATGTTTTGAGTAGTTTTAATAATAAAATTACAGAAGCACAAAAATATTTGAAGAAGACTCCAATTGTGGATGATTCTGGTGTTCCAATAATTGAAACTGCTTTTAGTGTTAAATCTGAAAAGTTTAGAAGGAGACAACCTATTTCGAAACTTTCTAATAGGGGACAAGGGGGTATTAAAACTATTGCAGATGCTACTAAATTTATAAATAAAATAGCGGATTTTAAATTAAGAGAAGATCTATTGCAGCATTTGAAAGATAATGCAGATAATATTGACTTAGCATTTAGTCCAGAAGGCATTGAAAGATTTAATGCAAATAGAAAAATTCCTGCTTATAAATTACCTATTGCGGAAAGTGGTTCAAGTAGATTTAGAGTAGGATATACAATAGGGACAAAGTCTAAATGGGTGGAGGCTGCCGAAGGTACTAACTTGTTTTTTGCTATTTATGCAGATGATGAGGGCAAGCGTAGTTATGAAACAATTCCGCTGAATATCGTTATTGAACGCTTGAAGCAGGGACTAAAAGAAGTGCCTGAAAGAAATGAAAAAGGGCATAATCTTTTATTTTCTTTATCTCCGAATGATTTGGTGTATGTGCCGGGGGAAGAAGAGCTAACTACTTCATTAAATCATCAATTAGATCGAAATAGAATTTATAAAATGGTAAGTTCAAGCGGGAACCAATGTTTCTTTGTCAAAAGCGAGGTTGCAAATCCTATTGTTAATAAGGTGGAGTATTCAGTATTAAACAAGATGGAAAAATCAATCGACGGAATAATGATAAAACAAGTATGTGTAAAGTTGAAAGTAGATAGATTGGGGAATACGGAAGAGACATTTCGGTAAAATAGTAAACGTCATGAAGTTCAAAGCCGAGTATAATAAAGAAAGCAAATCACAACGAACCACATGGTTGTATATTAAGAAAATATATCGATACCGAAATGTCTCTCAACGTGTTTGATCCCACTTATGGGATGAGTCAAATGTCACAAACCTGATTCTTAATGAAGAAACAAATATGTCCGACTCATTAGATTAAGTCTTACAAAAGTAGGATAAAAATACGATTTGGAAACTATGTGGTTCAAAAATAATTCATAAAAGTATTTTTTTAGTTTGCTTGAAATTGATTGAAAATGTTGAATTATAGAATTAAGAGAAATCCCATCTCTAAATCCCAATGATTAAAAAAAGAACATCAAAGCCTGGTACGACAAAACAAAGGCGTAAGAAATTACAAATAATAAAGGTGATATGTCTACAGAACAATTATTAAACGAATGCCTTGCTATTTTGCGAAGTATAAAAGACGACAGGAAAAGTCTTGAAAAATTGCTTGGATTTATGGAAGAAGAATTTGTTGAAAACAACGAAATCAATCTTTCTGAAATACCAGACTATAAATTACAAGTTCCTCCGAAATACAGAAACTTAATTAGCGAAGTTGCTGGTAATATGTCCGCAGGGTTGATTAGTTTTGTAAATACGGAAACATTGGAAGTTGATGGAATGCCGAAAGAAATTTACTCGGATTTACCGTTGGAAGAAGATGATGAAGAGTATGAAGAAGAAATGACAGACACTGATACGTATTCTGATGAAATATTCAGTTTTCGAAAATGGAAAGATTTTATAACGATTGAACCTTTGGAGTCGTCGGAAGCATATCGCATTATGGAATATTTTGTAGACAATCTGCCTAAGGGACATGCGAAGAACATATTGAACAATGCCATCAACGGCAAAAAACCATTCGCAAATTTCAACAATTTTATTCATCAATCGGAATATAGGGAACTTTGGTTTGAATTTAGGGATAGAATGTATGAAAAGTGCGTGATTGATAATTATTTATATAAAATAACAGATAAAGGATAACCCTATGTCCAAACCCCGATTAAAAAAGGAACTCCAACGCCTCACCAAAGAGCAGTTGGTTGAGCAAATATTGGATTTGTACGAAAAAAATAAAGCTGTAAAAGAGTTTTACGATTTTTATCTCAATCCGAAGAATGAAACGGCCTTGGCTGAAAAGTATAAAAGAATTATCCGTAAAGAATTTAACGTGGAGCATCCCGAACGTGGCAGCGAAAAGTTTTCGGTTGCTAAACGTGCTATTTCGGATTTTCGTAGTTTGCAACCTTCACCCGAAGCATTAGCAGACGTGATGTTGTATTTACCTGAAAGCGCATGTGAACTGACTTATTGTTACGGTGACTATTCGGAACAATTCTATGATTCGACTTACAACAATTACAAGGCTGCCTTGGCGTTTATGCAAAAACACGGTTTGCTTGAACAATTTAAGTTGAGAGCCGAACAATGTGTACGTTGGGCTTCACCCTGCGGTTATGGCTTTGCGAGTGAAATTGCCGATCTATATTATGAATATTATAATGAATCACCATGATTAAACGCACGCTTTACTTCGGTAATCCGGCCTATTTATCCCTCCGGAAAGAACAACTGCTTATTCAATTGCCGGAAGTGGTGAAAAACGAAACGCTGCCCGAAACATTTAAAGACGACGCCGTGAAAACCGTTCCCATAGAAGATATCGGTGTGGTGATTCTGGATAACAAGCAAATAACCATTACTCATGGTGTCATTGAAAAACTGTTGGCCAACAACGTTGCACTCATTACCTGCGACAGTAGCCGGATGCCTCTGGGTTTGATGTTGCCCTTGTCCGGCAATACTACCCAAACCGAGCGCTTTAAACATCAACTGGGGGCATCGGTTCCGTTGAAAAAACAGTTGTGGCAGCAAACCGTTCAGGCAAAGATACAAAATCAGGCTCATTTGCTTCATTCTGCTACCGGCGAGGTGGTAAAGAACATGCAAATATGGGCTTCGGATGTAAAAAGCGGCGATCCAGACAATTATGAAGCTCGCGCCGCCGTATATTATTGGGCGAATATCTTTCCGCAGATATCCGGATTTTCAAGGAACAGGGACGGTATTCCACCCAACAATCTCCTGAATTATGGATATGCCATTTTAAGAGCAGTTGTGGCACGCTCATTAGTTGCCAGTGGACTACTTCCTACGTTGGGTATTCATCACCGGAACAAATACAATGCTTACTGTCTGGCCGATGATATCATGGAACCGTATCGCCCCTTCGTAGATAAAGTGGTCGTTGAAATTATAGAAAGTGAAGAGGATTATCAGGAATTATCCAAAAATATAAAAATGAGACTATTAAACATTCCCGTATTGGATGTTATCATCAACGGGCAACGTAGCCCGCTTATGATTGCGGCATCGCAAACTACCGCTTCTTTGGCAAAATGCTACAAAGGTGAAATACGGAAAATAGCATATCCGAATTTTGAGTAAAAGGCAATATGAACCTGAATTTGACAAATACCTCGGAAAAAGAGGGCCTGAAGGAAAAGTATTTCCTTTTGAAAGGAGAATACGTAAAATTATTGACCGACAAAGATAGTTTGTTGCAATGGGGTAAACCACAGTTAGAAGCGTTATATGTTGTGAAGATCGGTCATAAACAGTTGCAGTTGCTCGAAATTCAATTGGAAACGAGAGCTGGATAATAAACACGACAGTTTTACTATAGCTATTTACAATTCACAAGGCGATAAATTAGGTTATATTCCACGTGATAAAAATGAGATGTTGGCACGGCTGATGGATCCCGGCAAATGGTTTTATGCCAAAGTGAAAAATAAAGAGTGGGAGGGTAACTGGTTAAAAATAGATATGGAAATATATTTGAAAGAATAGAGGTTTTATGAATCGACTAAGCGAATATAGAATTATGTGGGTACTCGTATTTTTTGACCTGCCGACGGAGACGAAGAAAGATCGTAAGGTCTATACCGTTTTTAGGGATAAACTGATCAAAGACGGTTTTACCATGTTTCAGTTTTCCATCTATTTACGACATTGTGCCAGCCGTGAAAACGCCGATGTGCATATTCAACGTGTGAAAAACAATCTTCCACCACATGGGCAAGTCGGCATCCTGTGTATTACCGATAAGCAATTTGGCAACATGGAATTGTTTATCGGAAAAAAAGAAAAAGAAGTAACCACGCCCTACCAGCAATTAGAACTGTTTTAGAAAATAGAAATCCCGCCTTACCGGCAGGATTCCATGTTCGGAACAACGTCTTTTTTTAATTGTAATTTTCGGTATAAACCACTGGAAAATAGCGAAATGTTCAAATCCAGTTGTTCCAGATACCAAAGGTACAAACTTTTGAGAGCCAATCACAACGGACAGGACTGACTCAGTCGGTTTGGTAAAGTTGTTCCAGATACCAAAGGTACAAACTTTTGAGAGCCAATCACAACTTTCGGAGGCAAACCTTCTACGAGACATATGTTGTTCCAGATACCAAAGGTACAAACTTTTGAGAGCCAATCACAACTTGCCGGGTATGTATATATCGGCAAAGTAAGTTGTTCCAGATACCAAAGGTACAAACTTTTGAGAGCCAATCACAACACAAATTCCCTATTTATGGTTTTGATGGGGGTTGTTCCAGATACCAAAGGTACAAACTTTTGAGAGCCAATCACAACTGTCTCGCACATGTACATCTGCCGTTCCTAGTTGTTCCAGATACCAAAGGTACAAACTTTTGAGAGCCAATCACAACAATTACAGATAAGAATAATAAAAAAGAAAGGTTGTTCCAGATACCAAAGGTACAAACTTTTGAGAGCCAATCACAACTTTGATAGGTATTAGTTTGTTTTTCTGTAAGTTGTTCCAGATACCAAAGGTACAAACTTTTGAGAGCCAATCACAACCAACC
>Ga0129314_1000378_pt1 | contig 48445 bp, 50 predicted proteins | sample O1111metagenome_FD_94431 | JGI IMG/M metagenome (GOLD analysis project Ga0129314, IMG submission 94431) | Orangutan individual fecal microbial communities from fecal samples from Wisconsin, USA - O1111 metagenome | ecosystem: Host-associated > Mammals > Digestive system > Large intestine > Fecal... | reverse complement strand
TTCAAGCAATTAGATATTGACATTGTCTTTTCATTAGGTGTAAATTTCCATCTTTGACAGTTAAGAAAGAGCAAAAACCTCACAACCAGCATATATGTGCTGGTTGCGAGGTTTTCTTTATTGAAAGGTATGTAGCTGTTTTTGTTTCTTTTTGGTCTGAATAAAAAAGTTTATACACCGATTTACATTTGTTTAGTTGACTAAAGCGTGAAAGTATAGCATAATGGCTTATGTAATAAACTAAAGATCCTATGAGGAAAGGGAAAAAAGAAAATGGAAACAAGTAAAATTATTAAACAGGCTAAGATTCTTAACTGGTTTGAAATCGGAATTACAATCGCATTGTACATTTTATTTCGAATCTTGAACGGTGCAGCAGAGAATGCTACTTCTCAGGATGCGTTAAATCGACTGGCTGCGATTCAAAGTATCGGACTTTTGGTTGTGGGTGTTTGTGCAGTTGTTGTTATTGTTCTGACAGCCATCCTGATGAAGAAAAATCAGAAGAGAGTCAAAGGACTTGGCTTCCTTTTAGCCGCAAGTATCTGTACACTGGTATTCTCAATTATAGGGATGATGCTTGGTTTAGTAGTATGGATCTTATGCGGTATTTCTATCCAGAAACTGTCCCAGAAAAAAGCCGAAGATAACTTTGAAGCACAGTTACAGAATGAGGTTAATACAAACGCATATGATCCGAACTATTCTGGCACTGTATATGATCCGAACTACTCCAACAATGGAAACAATGTATATAATCAGACACCTTCTGACACACCGCAGATATAAATAAAGGAGAAGCTTATATGGGCAAGGTCTGTGAATCATATCTGGATTTTATGGCACCCCTTGAGACAACATCTACAGCTTTAAATGGATTGTTAAAGGTTGATGGACCGTTGACTGTTGTGAGGGAAATTTATTCTCTTGATATTAAAAGAGATATTCAGAAAAAGAAGGATGAAGAACTGAGTATTTTGTATTCTCAGGTATTGGCCAATGCTAAAAATGCACAGTTCAGACTTGTAAGAGTCAATGATGGAGTGACCAGATTATATTACCGATTAGAAAAAAGAAGTTATACGGTACTCTTGATTTTTATGATTATTTTCCAGATATTTCTTTCAGTTCTATTTTCATTATTGGGATACTCGATGGTTGGTTCATCAGAGAGACTTGCGCTTATTGTGGGTGGTCTGGTATTTGTACTTTGTATGATACTTTTCAGCTTTATGCCGTATTTTGCGTTAAGACAGTCCCTCAATACTAGGATTATGCAGAATATGAGTAAGTATTTTGCCGAGCGTGTCAACGCATACATTGCGATAGCAAGAAAATATCAGGTAAACAATTATTATTAGTTTCCAAGAATCCCAATAAAAACGCAATTAGTTATTGACATTGCCTTTTTATTAGGTGTAAACTGAATAAGAACTAGATGATGATAGTAAGAAAGTGGGCTGGCAAGTCCACTTTTTTGTTGTGATTTCCGATATTGCCGGAAGAGGTAATGTCAGATGCCACAGGAAAAGCAGAGGTGAATGTATGTCAAAACGAGACACATATGAAAGCCGGACAGAAGCGTTGCTTTTACCAATTCTGGAAGCCAACAATTTTGAGCTGGTAGATGTGGAGTATGTAAAGGAAGGAAGCAACTGGTATTTAAGAGCCTATATTGATAAAGAAGGCGGCATCGCAGTGGATGACTGTGAGCTGGTCAGCAGGGCATTGTCGGATCTGCTGGATCAAGAGGACTTTATCGAAGAGGCTTATATATTGGAAGTGAGCTCGCCGGGACTGTTAAGACCCATCAAAAAGGATAAGGACTTTGAACGCAATATTGATCAGGAAATTGAAGTCCATTTATTCAAAATGATTGACAAGAAAAAAGAGCTCATCGGTGTTCTGACTGCATATGATGCAGATACGTTTACCATCGAGACACCGGACAAAGCCTATACACTTGGCAGAAAAGAAGCAGCACTTATCAGACCATATATAGAATTTGAATAACATTATTTTCAGGAGGAAAAAGGAAAAATGAACAAAGAATTATTATTAGCATTGGATATGTTGGAAAAGGAGAAAGAGATCAGCAAAGACGTATTGTTTGATGCAATCGAAAACTCACTGATCACAGCCTGCAAAAATCATTTTGGCAAATCCGATAACATCACAGTTGAGATCAACCGTGAGACCGGTGATTTTATGGTATGGGCCAACAAAGAGGTTGTTGAAACCGAAGATGATGTGATGGATGATGTTTTGCAGATTCCCCTGGAAAAGGCACTTGAGTACGATAAAAAGGCAAAAGTCGGAGATACTGTTAAAATTGAAGTCAGAAGTAAAGAATTCAGCCGTATTGCCGCTCAGAATGCAAAGGGCGTTATCGTACAGAAGATCCGAGAGGAAGAAAGAAATATTATTTACAACCAGTATTTTGAAAAAGAAAAGGATGTTGTCACAGGTACCTTCCAAAGATACCTTGGAAGAAATGCAAGCATCAACCTTGGTAAATGCGATGCCATCTTAGATGAAAAGGAAATGGTTCCCGGCGAAACCTTCAGACAGGGCGAACGTGTTAAGGTATATGTACTGGAGGTGCGCAATACAACAAGAGGACCGCGTGTGCTCGTAAGCCGTACACATCCGGAGCTCGTAAAGAGACTTTTCGAAGAAGAGGTTGCTGAAATCGCAGACGGAACTGTTGAGATTAAGAGTATTGCAAGAGAAGCCGGAAGCCGTACCAAGATGGCTGTATATTCGGAAAATCCCAATGTTGATCCGGTCGGAGCATGTGTTGGTATGAACGGTGGCCGTGTCAACGCCATTGTTAATGAATTACGCGGTGAGAAAATCGATATTATCAACTGGGATGAAAACCCCGGTGTATTGATCCAGAATGCATTGTCACCGGCAAAGATTGTTGCTGTATTTGCAGATCCCGATGAAAAGACAGCAAAGGTTGTCGTTCCGGATCACCAGTTATCACTTGCTATCGGTAAGGAAGGCCAGAATGCAAGACTTGCAGCCAGACTGACCGGATACAAGATCGATATCAAGAGTGAGACACAGGCAAAGGATGCTCCCGGTTTCCACTATGAAGATTACATGGATGATGAAGATTATGTGGATGACGAAGAGTATGCAGAAGATACTAATGAATACGAAGGCGACGGTGAATACGATGCAGCTCCCGAATATTCAGACAATGAGGAAATAACTGAAAATTCAGAAACAGAGGAATAAGAGGTTTTATGGCAAAGAAAATTCCGTTACGGCAGTGTGTCGGATGCTGCGAAATGAAAAGTAAAAAGGAAATGATGCGTGTCATCAAAACACCGGAAGATGAGATCGTGCTTGATGATACCGGAAAAAGAAACGGACGTGGAGCATATATATGCAGGGAACGCTCGTGTCTTCAAAAAGCACAAAAGTCCAGAGGGCTGGAGCGGTCATTAAAGCATGCGATTTCCGATGAAGTGTATGACAAACTGTTAAAGGAGTTTGATAAGCTGAATGAGTAAACCGGACAGAGTGATATCCATGATATCCATTGCAGCTAAGGGACGAAATCTGGTAAGCGGCGAATTTGCGGTAGAAAAGGCCGTCAAATGCGGCAAGGCTTATCTGGTCATTGTTGCAGAGGATGCATCGGATAATACAAAAAAACAATTTAGTAATATGTGTGAATTTTATGAGGTTCCAATGGTCGTTTATGGTAATAAAGATACGTTAGGCCATTTCATCGGAACGCAGATGAGAGCAAATATTGCGATTACGGATGAAGGTATTGCAAACAGTATCTTAAAATCAGTTCATAACGGCAAATGAATTTCGGAGGTAGAATATGGCGAAAATAAAAATACATGAACTTGCAAAAGAACTGGAAGTTTCAAGCAAGGAAGTAATTACATTTTTAAATGATAAAGGGATGGAAGTAAAAAGCCACATGAGCAGCATTGAAGATGATGCAGCTGCTCTTGTAAAGGCACGTTTTGGTAAAAAAAGTGAAGCACCTAAAGCAGAAGCACCCAAAGCGGAAGCACCCAAGGCAGAAGCCGGCAGGTCTGACAGCGCCAAGGCTGATTCCGTGAAGCAGGCAGATGCTCCCAAGAAAAAGAAAAACATTATCTTTGTTTCCAATATGCAGAACAGCTCTATGCAGCGTGGCAACAATAACCGCTCGCAAAATGGCGGAAATCGTCAGAAAGGCGGATATAACAATGGCAATAACGGACGTCCGGGTAACGGAAGACCGGTTATCCAGCAGCAACAGCAGCACAGGCCGTTACCCAAGCCGATCATCAAGCCGGCAGCACTCCCCAGTATCGAAGAGGAGTTTGGTGTACCGGAAAAGGCAGCACCGGCACCTAACAGAAACGAAAACAGAAACGAAAACAGAAACGATAATTATAATCGCGGGGACAACCGCCGGGATAATAATAATCGTGGCGACAACCGTGGCGGAAACAGAAATGAAGGCAGAAATGAAAACAGGGGAGACTATCGCAGCAACCGTAATGATGACAGAAAAGGAAACTTTCAGGGAAATTCCAGACCGGGCAACGGAGAAAGACGTCAGGGAGGTTATAGGGACAATCGTCAGGATAACCGCGGTGGCGACGGTAATCGCGAGAATAATCGGGATAATCGGAGACCTTATGGCAATAATGACCGCCCTAACAGAGGAGATGGCAGACCGGGGAACAACAATTTCAGAAAGCCTGGTGCCCCCAATAAAGGATTCACTGTTGATGCTCCGATCAAGGATCAGGAAAAGCATCGCGATGAAGAAAAACGTCGTCAGGGACAGGAAAGAGACAAACGCTCCAAGAAGGATCATCTTTACGAAGAAGATGAAATGAGTGCAAAGAGCAAAATGAATAAGCCCGGTCGTTTTATCAAACCGGAAAAGAAGGTCGAGGAAAAAGAGGAAGAACAGATCAAAGTAATCGTTATTCCTGAAAATCTGACGATTAAAGAGCTGGCAGATAAGATGAAGATCCAGCCTTCTGCAATTGTCAAAAAACTGTTTTTACAGGGACAGATTGTGACAGTCAATCAGGAAATCTCATATGAAACAGCCGAAGAGATCGCTATGGACTATGATATCCTCTGTGAAAAGGAAGAAAAGGTTGACATTATTGAGGAGCTTCTGAAAGAGGATGAAGAGGATGAAGCAACCATGCAGCAGAGACCCCCGGTTATCTGTGTAATGGGTCATGTCGATCATGGTAAAACTTCTTTGCTTGATGCCATCCGAAAGACCAATGTGACAGATCGGGAGGCCGGTGGTATCACACAGCACATCGGTGCATATACGGTTACCGTCAATGGACAGAAGATCACATTTTTGGATACACCCGGTCACGAGGCATTTACAGCCATGCGTATGCGTGGAGCCAATTCAACCGATATTGCGGTGCTGGTAGTTGCTGCAGATGACGGTGTCATGCCGCAGACCATCGAAGCTATCAACCATGCAAAGGCAGCCGGAATCGAAATTATCGTTGCTGTCAACAAGATTGATAAGCCCAATGCCAATATTGACAGAGTAAAACAGGAATTGACCGAATATGAACTGATCCCGGTTGACTGGGGCGGAAGCACAGAATTTGTTCCGGTATCGGCTAAGAGCGGCGAAGGTATTTCCGATCTTCTTGAAACAATCATACTGACAGCCGAGATCCTGGAATTGAAGGCTAATCCCGATAGAAAGGCCAGAGGTCTGGTGATCGAGGCAGAGCTTGATAAGGGACGCGGACCGGTAGCAACTGTATTGGTACAGAAGGGTACCTTAAAGGTTGGAGATTTTATTTCCGCCGGAGCAGCACACGGCAAGGTTCGTGCCATGATTGATGATAAGGGAAGACGGGTAAAAGAAGCTACCCCTTCTACGCCTGTTGAAATTCTCGGTTTATCCGATGTGCCCAATGCGGGTGAGATCTTTATCGCACATGATACCGATAAGGAAGCCCGTAACTTCGCAGAAACCTTTATCGCACAGAACAAAGAAAAGAAACTGGAAGAGACCAAGGCTAAAATGTCTCTGGATGATCTGTTCTCCAAGATTCAGGAAGGCAATTTAAAAGAGCTTGACCTGATTATCAAGGCAGACGTTCAGGGTAGTGTGGAAGCTGTTAAGCAGAGTTTGATGAAGCTTTCCAATGAAGAGGTTGTTGTTAAATGTATTCACGGTGGTGTCGGTGCCATCAACGAATCCGACGTTTCACTGGCTGCAGCATCCAATGCCATCATCATCGGCTTTAATGTACGTCCTGATGCACTGGCCAAGGCAAGCGCTGAGCGTGAAGGTGTCGATGTACGTTTGTACAGGGTAATTTATCAGGCAATCGAAGATGTTGAAGCTGCCATGAAGGGCATGCTTGATCCGGTATTTGAAGAACAGGTAATCGGCCATGCAGAGGTAAGACAGTTGTTTAAGGCATCTGCTATCGGTAATATTGCCGGCTCCTATGTATTGGACGGCCGATTCGAAAGAGGCTGCAAGGTTCGTATTTCACGTGATGACGAACAGATTTACGAAGGTGAGCTTGCCAGTCTGAAACGTTTCAAAGATGATGTAAAAGAAGTAAAAGCAGGTTTTGAATGTGGTCTTGTATTTGAAGGCTTTGACCAGATGCAGGAAGGCGACATTGTAGAAGCCTACATTATGGTAGAGGTTCCCAGATAGAATGAGAAAAAACAGTATTAAAAACACTCGTATCAACAATGAGGTGCAGAGAGTACTGGCCAACATTATCAGAGGTGAAATCAAGGATCCGCGTATTTCACCTCTGACCAGTGTGGTTGCCGTTCAGGTTGCACCGGACTTAAAGACAGCCAAGGTATGGATTTCCACACTCGGAGATGAGCAGGCACAGGCAGAGACCTTAGCCGGTTTAAAGAGTGCGGAAGGCTATATCAAAAACTGTCTTGCAAAAGAGATCAATTTAAGAAATACACCGCAGCTTACCTTTGTGATGGATCAATCCATTGCATATGGTGTGGATATGACAAGAAAAATTGATGAGGTTAATAAAAATCTATGATCCACTTATTGGAGTTGTGTAAAAATGCCGGGGCAATCGGTATCAGCGGGCACGTTCATCCGGATGGAGACTGTGTCGGCTCTACCATGGGCTTGTGGCAGTTTTTAAAAAAAGCATATCCGGATAAACAGATTGATGTACGTATTGAACCGGTTTTGGAAGCCTATGCCTTTGTAAAGGGAGTTTCCGAAATTGTTTCCGATCACAGCGATGAGCAGTATGATGTGTTCATCGTAGCGGATTCGGTTCCCGAACAAGAGCGGATAGGAGCAGCTTATCCATATTTTCAAAATGCCGGCTTCAAGATCAACATTGACCATCATATTACCAATCCCGGTGTTGGGGATGCCTGCTATATCGATGCGGGGGCAAGCTCTGCAAGTGAGCTTGTGGCAGATCTGATCCGGTATGCCGATCCGGACGGCCGTTATATGGATGCGGCATTGGCAGAAACCTTGTACTTTGGTATTATTCAGGATTGTGGAGTTTTTCAGTATTCCAATACATCACCAAAGACATTGCAGACTGCAGCGTGGCTGATCGGTTACGGATTTGATTTTCCAAAGCTTATTGAGAAAACTTTTTATGAAAAGACGCTGGTTCAGTCAAGGCTTTTGGGGTATGTTTTGCAAAACTGCGATATTTCCCTAAACGGTCTGGTATGCAGTATGGTGATGACCAGAGAAGATATGGCACGTTTGCATGTTACATCCAAAGATTTTGAGGGTGTTGTCAGTCAGATGCGCTATATACAGGGAGTAGATGTATCCATCCTCTTACGCGAAAACGAAGATGGAAGCTTTAAGGGGAGTCTGCGCAGTGCGGAGCTTGTCGATGTGGCTTTGGTCTGCTCTGCTTTTGGCGGCGGCGGACATGTAAGAGCAGCCGGATGTACCATGAGAGGAAATAAGGAAGCGCTGGTTTATGCAATTCTGGATGAAATAAAAAAACAACTATAATACAGGGCCGCTTCGTCGGCCTTTTGCTTTGCTAATATACAAAAGGAGAAAAAAGGCATGTTAAAGGACGTTATTGGAAAATACTATTTTGAAGGCAATTATAACTGTGCAGAGACCATTATCCGCGCCGGAAATGATTACTATGGTCTCGGACTGCATGAAGAGGATATGAAGATGCTTGGTGTTTACGGTGCAGGTATCCAGTGTGGAAACACTTGTGGTGCTATTCTTGCCGCAGCCAGTATCCTTTCCATGAAATATATTGAAACAAAGGCTCATGAGAGCGAGGAGATCAGACCGGTTACGGTATTGCTGATGAGAAAATTTAAGGAGGCTTACGGTTCGCATCTTTGCAAGGATATCAAACCGCAGTCCTTTAAACCGGAATACCGTTGTTTGAAAACCATTGAAACTGCCTGCGATATTTTGGAAGAAACGATTGCGGAATACGAAGCTTCCAAATCATAAAATCGGAATGAAACAGGATATGATAAACGGAATTATTATTATTAACAAGGAAAAAGGATATACCAGTCATGATGTTTGTGCCAAAATGCGCGGAATTTTAAGACAGAAAAAGGTAGGACACACAGGGACGCTGGATCCGGATGCACAGGGGGTTTTGCCGGTATGCCTTGGGAACGCCACCAAGCTTTGTGATATTCTGACGGATAAGACCAAGGAATATATTGCAACCGTGCTGCTTGGGACGGTCACAGATACGCTGGATACCTCGGGAACTGTACTTGCACGCAATGAAGTGCATGCAACTAAGGAAGAGATTATAGAGACCGTTCTGTCATTTCAGGGTAAATCCATGCAGATTCCTCCGATGTATTCTGCATTAAAGCAAAACGGCAAAAAGCTCTACGAGCTTGCCAGAGCCGGGATAGAAGTGGAGAGAGCACCAAGACCGATCGAGATATTTGAGCTTGAGATTTTGGAAATGAGATTGCCGGAAATTGTTATCCGGGTTTCCTGTTCCAAGGGGACTTATATCCGTTCACTTTGCGATGATATCGGTAAAAAGCTTAAGTGCGGGGCCTGCATGAAGGAACTGATCCGTTCAAGAGTGGAGCAGTTTCAGTTAGCAGATGCTTACCGGTTGCAGGAGGTTGAAAAGCTCCGGGATGAGGAAAGACTGTCTGAGATCATTATTCCGGTTGACCGTGTTTTTGGATATCTGAAAAAGATAACCGTACGGCCGGAATACAGGCGTATTTTGGAAAACGGAAATACAGTCACAAAGTCGATGGCTTTGGCAGATTGGGATATAGACGGACTGCCGGATGGAGAACGCGTACTGGTATATCATGACAATGGAAGCTTTTATGGTATTTATGAATACCATGAAGAGGAAAAGCTGTTAAAGCCTTACAAAATGTTTATACCTGTATAAAAGCCAAAGCATTGGATTGTTGGCGTATATCATGACATTACAGAAAGCAGGAGTATTATTTTGCAGATCATAGAGAATACGACAGAATTTCATATTTCAGAGCCTACCGTGATCGCAATCGGTAAATTTGATGGCATCCACCGTGGACATCAGAAAATTTTTGAAAAGCTTTTTGAAGCTAAAAAACAGGGGCTGAAAACGGCGGTTTTTACATTTGACCCGTCACCGGAATCATTTTTTAGCAAAAAACAGCAGCCGGAGTTGACAACCGGAGCTGAAAAAAGAAGCATCTTTTCGAAAATGCAGATTGATTATCTTGTTGAATATCCTTTCAGACAGGAAACGGCAGATGTCCTGCCACAAGACTATGTGACTGACTTTTTGCTTAACAAGATGAATGGCAGAAAAATTGTTGCAGGTACGGATGTTTCCTTTGGAAAAGGCGGCTGCGGAGATGCAGCCCTTCTGGAAAAAATGTCAAAAGAGTATGATTTTCAGTTTGAAAAGGTGGATAAGATCCGTCTTGGTGAAAGGGAGATCAGCTCTTCCTATATAAGAGAAGAAGTGGAAAAGGGCAATATGGAAAATGCCGAAAAGCTTCTTGGAAGACCGTATTTTTTATATGGAACGGTCGAAGACGGCAAAAAGCTTGGCAGAACGATCGGGATACCTACGGCTAATCTCTATCCCAAAAAGGAAAAGCTGCTTCCGCCAAACGGTGTTTATTACAGCCTTGTTCTTCTTGATAAAGAGCAGTACTATGGGGTCACCAATATCGGATGCAGACCGACGATAAAGGATGGCAGCCGGATGAGTGCCGAAACCTATATCCTGGATTTTGACAGGGATATATATGGAAAAGATATCGTTGTGGAGCTCAAGCATTTTGAAAGAGCAGAGCATAAATTTGCTTCTGTCGATGCCCTGACAGAAGCGATCAGACGTGACATTGAAGAAACTTCGCGGTATTTTAATGAAAGAAAATGATCGGAAAACAAAAATAAATGTTGTATCTTGTTTTTACATACTTTATTATAAGTAATGTAAAATATATATAAGGAATGGGTAAAATAATGAGCAGTTCCATCTTGTTGTCGATGGCTGGCGGACTTGGTCTGTTTCTTTTCGGTATGCATACCATGAGTGATGCAATTGAAAAAGCGGCCGGCGCCAGATTGAGAAGTATTTTAGAGTTTTTTACAACCAACCGTTTTACCGGGATGCTGGTAGGTATGATTTTTACGGCGATTATCCAGTCGTCATCAGCCTGTACGGTTATGGTGGTTAGTTTTGTCAACTCCGGTCTGATGAATCTGTATCAGGCGGCCGGTGTTATATTCGGTGCCAATATCGGTACGACGATCACCTCTCAGCTTGTTTCCTTCAATTTGTCTGAGTATGCACCTGTTTTTCTATTAGTAGGTGCTGTTTTCGTTATGTTCTGTAAAAATCCCAAGATTGTCAAGGTTGCAGAAGTGATTCTGGGTTTCGGTGTCCTGTTTACAGGTCTTAGCAGTCTGAGCACAGCTATGAGTGCATTGAGAGATGTACCGGCCGTTGTGGATATGTTAAGTTCCCTGAAAAGTCCTCTATTGGCTGTTTTGGTCGGAACTGTTCTTACCTCAATCATACAGAGCTCCTCTGTTACCGTCAGTATTGCATTGCTGATGTGCAATCAGGGACTGCTTGGATTAAACATCTGTCTGTTTATCATTCTTGGATGTAATATCGGTGCCTGCACACCGGCGGTTCTTACATCCATGACCGGTAAAAAGGATGCAAAGCGTGCGGCTATGATCCATCTGATGTTTAATATTATCGGAACGGTCATTGTATTTTTTATTTTCCTGTTTGGAATGGAACCGGTTTTGGCACTTTTACACAGGATTTCCGGAGATAATCCGGGAAGATGTGTTGCCAATGCCCACACAATTGTCAAAATCTTCCAGGTTATCCTGTTGCTTCCGTTCTCCACATGGATTGTCAAACTGACATATTTGCTTGTGCCGGGAGAAGATAAATCGGTTAATTACAGAGAAAATCTACAGTTAAAATACATCGGGGAAAAAGCCGTTTTCAATCCGGCTACCGCAGTTGTGGATGTTTTAAAAGAGGTCGAGCGTATGGCATGTCTGGCCAGTGAAAACCTGAATCGTGCGATGAATGCCTTGATCACGCTGGATGATGAAGACGTAAAGGAAGTATATGAGGTTGAAAAAAATATCAACTTCCTCAACAAATCCATTACGGATTATCTCGTAAAGATCAATCAGACAACCCTGCCCATCGAGGATTTAAAGAGCCTCGGAGCTTTGTTCCATGTTGTCAATGATATTGAAAGGATCGGAGATCATGCAGAAAACTTTGCGGAGGCAGCACAGAGACGCAAGGAAGGAAAGCTTGTCTTTAGTAAAGAGGCGATCAAGGAGCTGGGGGACATGCTCAATATGGTCAATACTATTGTCCAGTTCTCCATCAATACCATCCATGATACCAATGATGAACATATGGAAGATATTATGCGTTTAGAGCAGGCGGTGGACGAAAAAGAGAGAGAGCTTCAGCAGGCACATGTTGACCGGTTGACCAAAAATGAATGCACTCCCGAAGCCGGAATGCTGTATTCCGATGTAGTATCCGGTCTGGAGCGAATTGCAGATCATGCAACCAATATTGTATTATATCTTAATAATGTAGAAGCTTAAGGGAGTTTTAAAGAAAATTTATTGCACTTTATTTTGGTGGTTGACGTAAAATGATTCTATGCTATAATAATCTTGTAACATTTTTGTAACATTTTATGTTAATAAAGGATATAGTAAATGAAAAATAAAATCGTTCAGTTACTGATTGGGGTGGTTGCACTTACAGCTGTTACCGGGGCAACGGTATCGGCAAGGACATTTGCAATCGGATTATCTGTCGGAGGAGCATCCCTGATAGAAGGAAGTCTCATGTGCCAGATGCCTGAGAAACAATCGGATAACGGAGTAAAGACAGCATTGACAGCCGGTTATACCATGGCTGATGACTTAGTAGCAGAAGCTGCAACAGAAGAAGCAGTAACTACAGAAACAACAAACACAGAAACAACAAACACAGAAACAACAAAGTCAGCAGATGATTTTGTTACAGCATACGAGACAATGGTAACAGACAGTGCCGCTGTTTCTGATACCGCAGATGGTCAGACAAATGTATCACAGGATGTGACTTTTGAGGATACTCCTGTCAGCGGCAATGACCAGGCAATACTGGAAGGTGCTGTAGAAGAGACGGTTCCGGATGCAGAAACAGATGTGGCACCGGTTGATCCCAATGCTCAGCTTGGAACAGCACCGGAGGGATCCAAGATCGCAGCTTTAGAGGAAAGTCTCAATGCGGAGATACAGGCAGAGGCAGAGGCTGCCGCAGCGACTGAAAACATTGTGATTTCAGCAGGTGCAGTCGATTCGGAATCACTGATTTCACTTCCGGCAGAGGGTGAGGAAGAGGATGATGTTGATACTCTGTATGGATATACCAATTTAGGCATTGCAATCGTTGACGATCATCTGAATGTACGGGAGACTGCTGATGACAGCAGCAAGATCGTTGGAAAGATGTCCAATGATTCTGGATGTGAAATTTTAGATGTGACCGGCAATAAAGCTCATATCGTATCCGGTTCGGTGGAAGGATATGTTACAACGGATTATCTGCTTACCGGAGATCTTGCCAAAACTTATGCTTCACATATTGTGAAAAAGCTGGCAACGGTTTCGGCAGATGGATTAAAGGTCAGAAGCACTCCGGATCTGGAAGCGCCGATTATCAATATGGTGGCATATGGTGAAGAGCTTGAAGTTGTTGAAGAGCTTGACGGATGGGTCAAGGTATTATTTGACGGTCAGGAAGCATATGTCAATGCCGATTATGTCAAGGTTGGTGAAAATTTAAAGACAGCGCTCAACATGAGTGAGTTTTTATTTGGCGAAGGGGTATCTGATGTACGAGTTTCCCTTTGCGAATATGCAAAACAGTTTTTAGGCAATCCCTATGTATGGGGTGGTACAAGCCTTACAAAAGGAGCTGACTGCTCCGGATATGTTCTCAGTATTTTTGGAAAATACGGTTATTCACTGCCGCATTCCTCCAGAGCCCAGGCAACAATGGGAAGCAAGGTTACGGTTGCTGAAGCCAAGCCGGGAGATCTGGTATTTTATTCAAAGGGCGGACATATCAACCATGTAGCTATTTATATCGGTGGCGGACAGGTTATTCATGCCAGCAGTCCCAAGTACGGAATTCGTATCACAAGCGTATATTACCGTACACCGACAACGGTTCGACGCATTATTCAGGACTGAGATACCGGATATCGTTGAAAGGATACAGACAGATGAAACGCTTAGAAAGCAGGAATGAGTTTTCTAAGCGTTTTTTGTTGAAATAAACAGATGAAATTTTAAATTTTACATTTTCAATATGTATAATAATTGGTATAATTTTTTTTGGCGGTTTTGACAAAGGAACCGCCGGCGGAAGAAGTAAGAGGTCTGTAAAACAGACAATATAAATAAAAATTCAGATTGATAGAAATGAGGAACCAGATTTGAGCAGACAACATGAAGATTATAATTATACTCCGGAGCAGAGACAGCGAATGGCGATGCGCAAAAAAAGGGTGGCATTGAGACGAAAAAAGGAACGCCGGAAGCGACTGCTATTTGCAGCGGGAATCCTGATTTTTCTATTGATCTGTATCGGAGGAATATCCTCATTACGCAAAAAAGACAAAAATAACGAAACAGATGAAACCATACAGGCCAATCAGATGACTAATGCAGAAATGGCGTCGGCAAACAGTGATGCATTGGCAAAAAATACGGATCAGCTGCAGGGGGATAATGCGGAGAACGGAGCGGATTCCGGGCAGACGGCAGACGGTTCTGATGCTGCCGGACAGGGTGCTTCATCAGGAAACGGAGAAGCTTTGGACAGTTCTGCATATCAGTTTGCAAAGACAGATAACACAGTCGGACTAAACAGTGCGGAGGTGACCAGCACATATGCACTGGTAGCCAATGCAACGACCAATCAGATGGTAGCACAGAAAAATGCCTATGACAGGATCAATCCGGCATCCATGACAAAGATACTTACCTTGCTGGTTGCATGTGAAAATATAACCAACCCCGATGATACATTTACCATGACACTGGATATTACCGATTATGCTTATGTACATGATTGCAGCAGTGTCGGATTTCTGGATGGAGAAAAGGTTACGGTAAGGGATCTGCTGTATGGTACGATTTTGCCTTCGGGCGGTGATGCGGCTGTTGGTCTTGCTACCTATGTTGCAGGATCACAGGAGGCTTTTGTGGATAAGATGAATCAGAAGCTTGCAGATCTGGGGCTGTCGCAGACAGCGCACTTTACCAACTGTGTCGGTTTGTATGATGAAAATCATTATTGTACGATTTATGATATGGCTGTGATATTAAATGCGGCAATGAAAAATGAGCAGTGCAGGGAAATTTTAAATACCAGAACCTATACAACATCTGCAACAGAACAGCATCCGGAGGGGATCACGGTTTCCAACTGGTTTTTGCGAAGGATCGAAGATAAAGATATGGGTGGAAAAATCATGGGAGCCAAGACCGGTTATGTTGTTCAGTCCGGAAACTGTGCGGCAAGCTTTTATGAAAGAGACGATGGTAATGAATTTATCTGTGTGACAGCCGATGCACACAGCGGATGGCGCGCTATCTACGATCATGTGGCTGCGTACAATATTTATGCTGCAGGCAATACTTCTTATACGAAACAGTAAGGATTGAAAATTGTGATTGCAAAGAAATATCAGGATCCAATACCGTGGAAAAACTATAATCAGGAGGACATAAGAGGATGAAGGTTAAGATTACAGATGAGATCAGGTATATGGGAGTGGATGATACGGACATTGACTTGTTTGAAAGCCAGTATATCGTTCCGGACGGAGTATCCTATAATTCATATTTGATCATGGATGACAAAACTGTCATCATGGATACGGTCGATGCACGGAAAACAGCAGAATGGGAGAAAAAGCTTTTAGAAACACTGGATGGCAGAAAGCCCGATTATCTGGTGGTTTCCCATATGGAGCCGGATCATGCGGGAAGCCTTGCAAGAGCCATTGAGCTTTTTCCGGATGTGACTTTGGTTGGCAATGCCAAGACCTTTGTATTTATGACACAGTTTATTGGTGAGGCTGTAGAGAAGCTTCATAAGCTTGTTGTAAAAGAGGGAGACGAGCTGTCACTTGGTAAGCATGTGCTAACTTTTTATATGGCGCCCATGGTTCACTGGCCGGAGGTTATGGTCACATATGATAAGACAGATAAGGTGCTGTTTTCGGCAGATGGATTTGGAAAGTTCGGAGCACTGGAACTGACAGAGGATAAAGACTGGGCATGTGAGGCCAGAAGATATTATTTTAATATTGTCGGTAAATACGGAGCACCGGTGCAGACATTATTAAAGAAGGCAGCAACACTTGATATCGAAAAGATCTGTCCGCTTCACGGACCTGTGCTGACGGAAAATCTTGGCTATTATATCGGACTTTATGATACATGGAGCAAATATGAGCCGGAGGATGAGGGTGTTTTGGTGGCATATGCCTCCATTCACGGAAATACGGCAAAGGCTGCCAAAAAAATTGGAGAGCTGTTGAAAAATGCCGGCGTAAAAAGGGTTGTTGTCAGTGATCTTTCCAGAGCAGATATGGCAGAAGTGATAGAGGATGCATTCCGCTATGACAGAATGGTGCTTTGCGCAGCAAGCTATGATGGAAGTGTATTCCCCTGCATGCAGGATTTCTTAAATCATCTGCAGGCCAAGGCTTATCAGAACAGAAAGGTTGCACTGGTAGAAAACGGCACCTGGGCACCGTCTGCCGCAAAGGTAATGAAGGGCATGTTAGAGAGCATGAAAAATGTCACAATATTGGAGCCGGTTGTTACGATCCGGTCTGCCATGAAGGAAACCGATATGGATGCGATAGATGCTCTTGTAAAGTCTGTTGCGGAAAATGACTGATCATCTGACGGTACAGGATAAATATTATGGTTGATAAATATTATGGTTGATAAATATTATGGTTGCAAGGAAGTCATTGACAGGCAGAGGAGCAGTCGATATAATAAAGTCTACTGAAATTGTAGGAATAGAAGGATACAATACGATGTTAAACCAATTTTCAAGAACACAGCTTCTGTTAGGAGAGGAAGCCATGGACCGGCTGAAAAGATCACGGATAGCCGTGTTTGGTGTAGGCGGTGTCGGAGGATATGTCTGCGAGGCACTTGTCAGAAGCGGTGTGGGCGCCTTTGATCTGATTGATGATGACAAGGTCTGCCTGACCAATCTAAACAGACAGATTATCGCCACCAGGAAAACGGTAGGGCAGTACAAGGTTGATGTGATGAAAAACAGGATGCTTGAGATCAATCCGGATGTTGATGTCAGACTGTACAAATGCTTTTTCCTTCCTGAAAATGCCGCTGATTTTCCATTTGAAGAATATGATTATATTGTTGACGCAGTGGATACGGTTACTGCCAAGATCGAGCTTATTATGAGAGCAAAAGCGTCAAATGTGCCAATCATCAGTGCCATGGGTGCCGGCAACAAGCTGGATCCCGGAAGATTTAAAATAGCGGATATTTATGATACCAGTGTCTGTCCTCTTGCAAGAGTTATGAGGAGAGAACTCAAAAAAAGAAATGTCAGAAGCTTAAAGGTTGTTTACTCCGATGAGCAGCCCATCCGGCCGATCGAAGACATGAGCATCAGCTGCAGGACGCATTGTATCTGTCCTCCCGGGGCCGAACATAAATGCACGGAGAGAAGAGATATACCGGGCAGCACGGCGTTTGTTCCGGCTGTTGCTGGACTTATGATCGCGGGGGAAATCGTAAAAGATCTTTCACTTCGGGCCAGGTAACTTTGTCCGATAAGGGGTTTACAAGTCGTATAAATCATGTTAGAATTTATTTTGCGTGAATTTTTAGCCGACGCTCAGTTTTGGGAAGCCTAGACCCATTACTTAGATCGGCCAGATTAAAAAACAGGAGGATTTAGAAATGATTTCTAAAGAAAAGAAACAGGCAATCATCAACGAATATGCAAGAACAGCCGGAGATACAGGTTCACCGGAGGTTCAGGTAGCTGTATTATCAGCTCGTATCAAAGAGTTAACAGACCATTTAAAGACACATCCCAAGGATCATCATTCCAGACGTGGTATGTTAAAGATGGTAGGTCAGAGACGTGGTCTTTTATCTTACTTAAAGAAAACAGATATCAACAGATATCGTACTTTAATTGAAAAACTTGGTTTAAGAGATTCAATTCAGTAAATTCAAGATATGCATATTAAGGACGGATATACGACATATCCGTCCTTTGTATGTTTATTAACAGGCGGAAGTTATATTCCGAGACCACTGACGGAAGGATTATCCGGCATAAGGATAGTCACTCGGTCAGTAGTTTCGGCATCTTCTGCCTGATATAAAATCAGAAAAGGAGAAACAGAATGAGTTACAAAACATTCAGCATGGAGCTTGCAGGCCGTACCTTATCCGTAGATATCGGACGAGTTGGCAAGCAGGCTAACGGATGTGCGTTTATGCACTATGGTGAGACAACGGTATTATCTACCGCTACAGCGAGTGAAAAGCCTCGTGACGGAATCGACTTCTTCCCCTGCTCCGTAGAGTATGAAGAAAAATTTTATTCCGTAGGCAAGATCCCCGGAGGATTCAACAAAAGAGAAGGAAAGGCAAGTGAAAACGCAGTTTTGACAAGCCGTGTTATCGACAGACCGATGCGTCCTTTATTCCCCAAGGATTACAGAAATGATGTTACCTTAAACAATATGGTCATGAGTGTGGATCCTGAGTGCAGACCCGAGCTTGTTGCCATGCTTGGTACATCCATTGCAACCTGTATTTCGGATATCCCGTTTGACGGTCCCTGTGCCATGACACAGGTTGGTATGACAGACGGAGAATTTGTCATCAACCCCAGTCAGGAAGTATGGGATAAGGGGCAGATGAGACTGACAGTTGCTTCTACCGCAGAAAAGGTTATCATGATCGAGGCAGGATGCAATGAGATCCCGGAAGCTCTGGTTATTGAAGCAATTTACAAAGCACATGCAGTCAACCAGACGATCATTGAATTTATCAACAAGATCGTTGCTGAGGTTGGCAAGCCCAAACACAGCTATGAAAGCTGTGCAGTTCCGGAAGAATTATTTGCGGCAATCAAAGAGATTGTTCCCCCGGCTGAAATGGAAGAGGCTGTTTTCACAGATGAGAAACAGGTTCGTGAAGAAAATATCCGCAATATTACAGCTAAGCTCGAAGAGGCTTTTGCTGACAAAGAAGAATGGCTTGCTATTTTAGGTGAGGCTGTATACCAGTATCAGAAAAAGACCGTCCGCAAGATGATCTTAAAAGATCACAAGCGTCCGGATGGCCGTGCATTAAATCAGATTCGTCCTCTTTCTGCAGAGGTTGATATCATTCCCCGTGTTCATGGCTCTGCTATGTTTACGCGTGGACAGACACAGATCTGCAACGTTACAACCCTGGCTCCTTTATCAGAAGCACAGAAGGTTGACGGACTGGATGAAAATGTTACAACAAAGCGTTATTTACATCATTACAACTTCCCGTCATACTCTGTTGGTGAAACAAAAGTAAGCAGAGGACCCGGACGTCGTGAGATCGGTCATGGTGCTTTGGCAGAGAGAGCTTTACTTCCGGTATTACCGAGTGAAGAAGAGTTCCCTTATGCAATCCGTACCGTATCTGAGACTTTTGAGTCAAACGGTTCTACATCTATGGCATCCACTTGTGCATCATGCATGTCCTTGATGGCTGCCGGTGTACCGATCAAAAAGATGGTTGCAGGTATTTCCTGTGGTCTTGTAACCGGCGATACAGACGATGATTTTGTATTACTTACCGATATTCAGGGGCTGGAAGATTTCTTCGGCGACATGGACTTCAAGGTTACCGGTACAACAGAAGGTATCACAGCAATCCAGATGGATATCAAGATCCACGGACTGACAAGACCGATTGTTGAAGGTGCTATTGCAAGATGCCGTGAAGCAAGAGAATTTATCATGGATACCTGTATGAAGCCTGCTATCGCAGCTCCTCGTGCAACCGTTGGTAAATATGCACCCAAGATCATCCAGATCAAGATCGATCCTGAAAAGATCGGTGATGTCGTTGGTCAGAGAGGCAAGACGATCAATGCAATCATTGAGCAGACAGGCGTTAAAATCGACATTTCAGATGAGGGCAATGTCAGCGTATGTGGCACAGATCAGGCTATGATGGATAAAGCAATCGATATGATCCGCATCATCACAACCGATTTTGAAGAAGGTCAGATTTTCAAGGGCAAAGTCGTAAGCATCAAAGAGTTTGGTGCATTCATCGAATTTGCACCCGGTAAAGAAGGAATGGTTCACATTTCCAAGATCGCAAAAGAGCGTATCAATCACGTAGAGGATGTTCTTACACTTGGTGATATGGTTACTGTTGTATGTCTGGGCAAAGACAAAATGGGACGTATCAGCTTCTCTATGAAAGATGTACCTCAGCAATCATAATTGCATCATATGAGAATTTCAGGCATCCGATTTTTATCGGGTGCCTTTTTATGGAAAAAATTAAATAAACCCGAAGAAAACAGCGTAATTCTAATTTGTCATACGAAAGAAGTTGTGTTAGAATAAAGCGTAGTCTCTATGGAAGCGGGGAAAAAGGATGGCAAGTCAGGATTTGGAACACCTGCCCGAGAATCGTAGAAAAAGGATTAACCGTTTAAAAAAGATGATCATAGCAGTCATCATTGCTGCAATTGTGATACCGGTTATTGTCTGTATTGTTCTGTCTGTGTGTCTTCACAACACAAAGGTCAGTCTCCATGAGACCAGACAGCAGCTTGAAGAGATGCAAAAATATCTTGAAAGCAGTCAGGATAATAAAGCCATAGAAAATGCTGATGTTGAAGGTCATGATGCGGATTCAAAGGCTTCGGATAGTTTTGGCAACAGTCTGATCAACAGTGACACCGCCTTGACGAGTACCGGTAATGAAAATGCCAATTCCAGTCAGGATGCTGAAACCGTGGATGGCAAAAAACGAGTTTATTTAACCTTTGATGACGGTCCGAGCAACAATACGGAAGAGATTCTGGATATTCTGAATAAATATGATGTCAAAGCCACTTTTTTTGTGGTTGGCAATACATCCGAGCATGGACAGGAGGTCTTAAAGCGGATCGTATCCGAAGGGCATAGTGTGGGACTTCATTCCTACAGCCACAAGTATGCATCCATTTATGATTCTGAGGACGCTTTTTTTGATGATTTCAATCAGATTTCTGATTATGTATATGAAACAACCGGTGTCCGGTCCAATATCTGCAGACTGCCGGGAGGAAGCAGCAATACTGTCAGCAGGATTGATATGGCTGATCTGGTCCGAAAGCTCAATGATAAAGGAATTGAGTGCTACGACTGGAACATAGCGGGAGGCGATGCCAGTGGTCAAAAGCTTACCGCAGAAGAAATTGCTTCCAATGTGCTAAACGGGATCGAGAGATTTCAGACAGCAATGGTCTTGCTGCATGATGGGGCAGATAAAGACAACACCGTTGAAGCACTGGATATTATATTGGAAAATTTGACAGCACGTGATGATATTGTAATTGACAGGATAACGGAAGATACACCTGTGATTTTACATATTTCACTGTAAATACATGAGGAGGAAGAAAAGCAATGGGCTTTTTTCAGGATTTAAAAGAAGATTTATCTCTGGCAGTAAATGAATTATTGCCCAATGATGAAAAACCGGATGAGCAGGCAGAAGCAGATCAGGATGCGGCATTACAGCCTGAACATGATAATGCAGAGGCTGCTGTTATTATACAGGAGGATCCTGCAGAGAAAGCTGAGGCAGAGGAAGCCAAAGCAGAAGAAGCTGAAACGGAAGAATCCGAAGCAGAGGAAGCTGATGTGGAAGCATTTGTCGCAGATGAACTGATGGATCGTGTTTCAGATGAACAGACAGAGACAGTAGAAGAAGTGCCTGTCATGGAAGAATCGGCAGAAGAAGTCGGTGAGGCAGTGGAAGAATCAGCTGTAGCAGATGAATTGCCGCAAGAAGCAGATGAGACGATAAACGATCTGATAAAGGAAATAGAAACACCCAAACCGCAGGCAGAGGATTTTGCTGACATTTCTTTTGAAAAAGAAGTCTATGATGCGGTTATGGAAAAAGATCATGACAATAAACAAGTGGAAAGTGAACTTGAGAAAGCGGTTGATGAAGTGATGGAAGAAAGAGTAGAATCAGTTATGGGACAGGATGTTATTGATGAAACAGCGATTGTGACCAAAGGAATGAAGGTAAGCGGTGATATTTCCAGCCAGGGTTCCATGGATGTATTTGGAGATATCAAGGGAAATATTGAGGTCCTTGGCAAGTTAAACGTTGCCGGCGCCATCGAAGGCAATTCCAATGCGGCTGAGGTATTTTCGGATGCGGCTCATATTACCGGAGATATTCATGCAACCGGAAGCATCAAGGTAGGTTTAAATTCCGTTATTATCGGAAATATCTATGCAACAAGTGCTGTTATCGCGGGTGCCATTAAGGGTGATATCGATGTTCACGGACCGGTTGTGCTGGATTCGAGTGCAATCGTGATGGGCAATATCAAGTCCAAATCCGTTCAGATGAACAATGGTGCTGTTATCGAGGGCCTGTGCTCACAGTGCTATGCAGATGTGAGTCCCGCAGCTTTTTTCAAGGATATTAAATAATAAAGATTTTAAAGAGGGCTAAGAGTATGAAGAGAATCATGTTAAAGCTGAGTGGAGAAGCTTTAGCCGGTGATAAGAAGACCGGTTTTGATGAGGAAACGGTACGCGGTGTTGCCAAGCAGGTCAGACAGTTGGTCGATTCGGAGATTGAGGTCGGGATTGTGATTGGCGGCGGCAATTTCTGGCGTGGAAGGACCAGTGAAAATATTGACCGTACAAAGGCCGACCAGATCGGTATGCTTGCTACGATCATGAACTGCATTTATGTATCTGAAATCTTCCGCTCGGTTGGAATGGATACCGAGATCCTGACACCGTTTACCTGCGGATCCTTTACCAAGCTGTTTTCCAAAGACAGAGCCAACAAGTATTTCAAGCAGGGCAAGGTCGTATTTTTTGCAGGTGGTACAGGGCATCCTTATTTCTCAACCGATACCGGCGTTTTATTAAGAGCCATTGAGGTTGATGCAGAGGTTGTTTTACTGGCAAAGGCTATTGACGGTGTATATGATTCGGATCCCAAGGTCAATCCGGATGCCAAAAAATATGATGAACTGACCATTCAGGAAGTCGTCGATAAAAATCTTCAGGTAGTCGATATGACAGCTTCCATTTTGGCAAGAGATAACAAGATGCCTATGTGGGTATTTAGTCTGAATGAGGAAAACAGTATTGTAAATACGGTTACAGGAAAATTTAACGGCACCAAGGTGACGGTTTAGGAGGATAATAGAATGGACGAGAGAATAAAAGTATACGACGAAAAGATGCAGAAGGCCATTGACTTTTTGGCTTCCGACTTTGCTTCAATCCGTGCCGGAAGAGCCAATCCGCACGTGCTTGACAAGATTAAGGTTGATTACTACGGCACACCCACTCCGATTCAGAGTGTGGGCAATATCAGTGTACCGGAACCGAGAATGATTCAGATTGCTCCATGGGAAAAAGGTCTGATCAAGGAAATTGAAAAAGCGATCATGATGTCTGATGTCGGCATTACACCTTCCAATGACGGTAATGTCGTACGTCTTGTATTTCCTGAGCTTACAGAGGAACGTCGTAAAGATCTGGTAAAGGACATCAAGAAAAAAGGTGAAGAAAACAAGGTTGTTGTCCGTAATGCGAGACGTGATGGAAATGATGCATTTAAAAAGCTTGGCAAGGGTGAGATTTCCGAAGATGAAGCCAAACAGCTTGCTGATGATCTGCAGAAACTGACAGATAAATATATTAAGACAATTGACCAGATGGTCGACGAAAAATCCAAAGAGATTTTAACTGTCTAATCAGAATGAAAATAGTTAGGGGCACAGTATGCCCCTAATTTTGTTGTATTTATAGTAATTTGCGTAAGAAATCATATCTGATGAACGTATTATAATGATGATAAGGAAAAGGATTCGATCATATGAATGTACCAAATCATGTTGCCATTATTCTGGATGGAAACGGAAGATGGGCAAAGAGTAAGGGAATGCCCAGAAATTACGGACATGTCCAGGGAAGCAAAAATGTAGAGGTTATTTGTGAAGAAGCACACAAAATGGGGATTCGCTATCTGACTGTATATGCTTTTTCCACTGAAAACTGGAATCGACCCAAGGATGAAGTTGATGCATTGATGAAGCTCTTGCGTAACTACATGAAGACTTGTCTTAAGACTGCTGAGAAAAACCGGATGTGTGTCCGTGTGATTGGCGATAAGAGCAGACTGGATGAGGACATCCGCAACCGGATTGATGAACTGGAGAAAGCTACGGTCAACAATGACGGACTGCACTTCCAGATCGCACTCAATTACGGAAGCCGTGATGAAATATTAAGAGCTGTCAGACATATTATGACAGATACCAAAAAAGGTATTATTGATCCGGATATGATGACGGAGGAGTTACTTGCATCTTATCTTGACACAAAGGATATTCCGGACCCGGATCTGTTGATCCGCACAAGCGGTGAAGAGAGGATTTCCAACTTTTTACTATGGCAGCTGGCATATACGGAGTTTTATTTTACAGATGTTCCCTGGCCGGCATTTACAAAAGAAGAGCTGGTAAAGGCAATTGAGGTCTACAATTCCAGAAACCGCCGGTTTGGAAAGATTGAGGAGGAATAACGGATGTTTAAAACCAGACTTATCAGCTCCATAGTGTTGGTTATCATCATTGCGGGTGTACTGACTTTGGGAGGACCGTGTTTATTTTTGTTTACGCTTGCAATTTCCGGTATCGCTTTTTTTGAAATGACAAAGGCGATGCGTGTGCGCAAGGACAGTAAAAGACCGTGCCTGATCGAGTGGCTTGGCATTCTGGGGGTGATCGGATATTACCTGATCATCTATTTTGCCAACACAGAAACATTTGTTATGTTAACCATCACCCTGACAATTATTTCAATTTTATTTGTTTATGTTTTTACATTTCCAAAATATGAGGCTGAGCAGATCATGGCGACGGTTTTTTCCTTTATTTATGCGCCGATCATGCTTTCTTATCTGTATATGACACGATGTCTGAAGGATGGATTTTATATTGTATGGCTGATCTTTATCAGTTCATGGATCTGTGACACCTGTGCATACCTTGTGGGAATGGCAATCGGTAAACATAAGCTTGCACCTGTTTTAAGTCCAAAGAAATCCATTGAGGGAGCGATCGGCGGTGTTGTGGGAAGCTCGATCGTCGGTCTTTTGTATGCATTGCTTCTGACACAGGCAGATCCGGATATCGAAAATATACGGTGGGTATTTCCGGTTATCTGTGCAGTCGGAGCCATGATCAGTCAGGTTGGTGATCTGGCAGCATCCGCGATCAAACGCAATTACGATATCAAGGATTATGGAAAGCTGATCCCCGGACATGGTGGAATCATGGACCGGTTTGACAGTGTTATTTTTACATCACCGATGATCTATTATATGGCTGTTTTACTGTTGAAATAAGCACGAACGGCTTTTTGACCTTTTAATCCGGATATCATATCATAAAATACGAAAAAAATAAGATACTAATAAAGTAAGATATTAAAAAATAATAAAAAGTAAGATACTAAAAAATAAGATACTAAGAAATAGGGAATAAGATATGAAAAATATTGTCGTTCTGGGCTCTACGGGATCCATAGGAACACAGACTCTGGAAATAGTGGATGCATATCCGGAGAAATTAAATATTGTGGCGATGGCTGCATCCAAAAATGTGGAAAAGATCGAACCGCAGATTCGAAAATATCATCCGAGGAAGGTTGTTATGTATGATGTTTCTGCCGCTGAGGATTTAAAAACACGTATCCGGGATCTGGATGTGGAAGTGCTGGCAGGCATGGACGGACTGGTTGAAATCTCCACCATGGAAGAGGCGGATGTCGTATTAACAGCTGTTGTGGGCATGATCGGAATTACACCGACCATTGCAGCTATCAAAGCAGGCAAGGATATTGCACTTGCCAACAAGGAGACATTGGTTACAGCAGGACATATCATTATGCCGTTAGCTAAAAAAATGGGTGTTTCGATCCTTCCGGTTGACAGCGAACACAGTGCTATTTTCCAGTCGTTAAACGGTGAACCTAAAAATCGATTAAAGAAGATCCTTCTGACAGCATCCGGCGGACCGTTCCGTGGAATGACAAGGGAACAGCTTGCAAATAAAACAGTAAAGGATGCCCTAAAGCATCCAAACTGGTCTATGGGACAGAAAATTACCATTGATTCGGCTACCATGGTCAATAAAGGACTGGAGGTTATGGAGGCCGGATGGCTCTTTGATGTAAATTTTGACCAGATTCAGGTTGTAGTACATCCCCAGAGCATCATACATTCTATGGTAGAGTATGTGGATGGTGCAGTGATCGCACAGCTTGGTCTTCCGGATATGAAGCTGCCGATACAGTATGCTTTGTTTTATCCGGACCGGCTGCCGATGGAGACACCCGGAATTGACTTTTTCAAACTGGGTCAGGTTACCTTTGAAAAACCGGATCCGGAAGTCTTTCAGGGGCTTGCGCTTGCATATGAAGCATTTCGGGCAGGAGGCAGCATGCCGACCGTATTCAATGCAGCCAATGAAAAAGCGGTCAGTCTGTTTTTAAGAGAGAAAATCGGTTTTCTGGATATTGCCGATCTGATCGGGGAGGTTATGTCGCGCCATACGGTGATTCCCAATCCGGATGTTGAACAGATCCTTATGACAGAACAGTGGTGTTATGAACAGATAGCAGAAAGGTGTTGCTAAATTGGGTATTATTTTATTTATTTTGATATTTTGTGTTGTCGTGGTCGCACATGAATTCGGACATTTTATCATTGCCAAGGTGAACGGGATCCATGTTGTGGAGTTTGCGGTAGGAATGGGACCTACGCTCCTTGGCTTTGAAAAAAACGGCACTAAATATTCGCTGAAGCTTCTCCCGATTGGCGGGGCATGTATGTTTGAAGGCGAAGATGGCAGAGAGGAAGCTACAGACGGGCAAAATCAGGATGACCCATCATCAGATAAATCAGATCACATAACTGAAAAAGGAAAATACGGAAAGTCCTTTCCGGAGGCACCGTTATTTGCCAGAATTGCAACTGTCGTAGCCGGACCGATCTTCAACTTTATTCTGGCATTTTTTCTGTCGCTGTTTATTGTGGGCAGTATCGGAACGGATCTGCCGGTGGTTGGAGATGTCACGGAAGGTGGCGGTGCCAAAGCGGCAGGACTGATGTCCGGTGACGTGATCACAAAGATCAACCATCACAAGATCCATCTTTTCCGGGAAATTTCACTGGAAGCCATGTTAGCTGACGGAAGTTCCATGAATGTGACCTATGAGCGTAATGGAAAAGAGTACCGGACGGTTCTGACACCGGTTTATAGTCAGGATGCAGGCAGATATTATTTGGGAATTGCCATGACCGGAGGATATACCAAGCTATCTCCGCCAAAGGTCATTGTCTACAGTGGATATGAAGTCAAATACTGGATTGACACAACGATCAAAAGCCTTGGAATGCTGTTGAGCGGTAAAGCGGGTGTAAAGGATTTGTCCGGACCTGTGGGAATGGCGGATGCGGTTGGTGATATCTATACGGAATCCAAGTCGGACGGAGCTTTTTATGTATGGCTCAATATGCTCAACTTTGCAATTCTTTTGAGTGCCAATCTGGGAGTGCTCAATCTGATCCCGTTCCCGGCTCTTGATGGCGGCCGGTTGTTTATATATCTGATTGAGCTTATACGCCGCAAACCATTGCCGGCAGAAAAGGAAGGCATTATCAATTTTGTCGGATTTGCTTTGCTGATGCTCTTAATGGTGGTTGTTTTATACAATGATATTGCAAGGATTGTTACCGGAAGGTAACAATCCTTTTTTAGTTCTATTATCAAATCTGTTTCATATATTTAAAGGACAAACATAGTTTGTACAAGGAGAGTATATGAAAAAATCAGACCAGATCAAAAATCTGTTTCCAACAAAATTTCATCCCTTACTTTCATCCTTAAGCCGTGTGATTCATAAGCTGCAGGAAATCCGTATCAGAGTCCTTTGTCCGTGTATTTTTATCATTGGGAAAAAAGAATATTATCCGGATTTTAACGGTGTACTCTCGGAAGATATCAGACAGGCCTATGTTTTTTCCGAAGAAGATGTAGATATGATCTTTAACCATATCTGTGATTATTCTCCATATGCTTATGAAAGTCAGTTAAAGCAGGGGTTTATGACGGTGGCCGGCGGACACAGAGTAGGCGTTGGCGGACAGGTTGTATTGGAGAATGGCAGGATCGCCATGATGAAGAAGGTTGCATTTTTACATATCAGGGTTGTGCATGAGGTCTTAGGTGCAGGAGATGAAATCCTGCCATACCTGTTTGAAAAGAAGGAATTTTTAAATACGCTGATCATCTCTTCGCCGGGAGCGGGAAAAACGACCATGCTAAGAGATCTGACCAGAAGTCTGTCGGATGGCAGCACATATGCAGACGGCAAACAGATCTGTGTGATCGACGAGCGTTCTGAGCTTGCCGGATGTTATATGGGTATACCGCAAAATCATATCGGGATTAGGACCGATGTACTGGATGCCTGTCCGAAAGCAGATGGAATGATGATGGCAATCCGTTCCATGGGACCGGAAATACTGGTCGTGGATGAGCTTGGTCTGAAAAAAGATTATGAAGCCCTGGATATGGCTTCGGTATGCGGTATCAGACTTCTTGCGTCGGTACACGGCAACTGTCTTTCACAGATACTTGCCAAGGAAAATACATATCAGGAAGTTATGAAAAGAATTTTTCAGAGAATCATACTGCTTAGATGGAGACGGGATAGAGACGGAGAAAAAAAGCAGATCTGGCAGATTTATGATATAGGACAAAAGCTTCTGGCAGAAAAGAAAGGTGGGTAAGCTATGAAGATAATCGGCAGTGGACTTGTTCTTTTTTCCGGGGTTATGCTTGGATTTTATAAAGCCTTACGGTATATGGAAATACAGGAGAATCTGCATATGATGATTTCAGTCATGGAATTGCTTATCGGACAGATAAAGACGGAGCGGGCAACTCTAAAGGAGGCTGTCTGCAGGATTTCCGTCAGGCAGTCGGGAGAAATCGGAAGAGTATTACAAAGTACGGCACGATCCATCCAAAAAAATGACGGAAAAGAATTATATCTGATCTGGCATGAGGAGATGGAAACACTTTCTCTTGCCCTGCCGGAAACAGTCAGAAAGGTATGGATCCATATGTTTGACCAGACAGGCTTTTATGATAGAGAAATCCAGTTGAAACAGTTATCCGATGCTAACGAACAAATAAAACAGGAATATGAACTGATGAATAAAAAGGAAAAAGAAACCTGCAGATTGTACCGGTCGATGGGATTGTTGATCAGTCTGTTTGTCATCATATTACTATGGTAAAGGAGGATCCCATGAGTATTGGTATCTTGTTTAAAATCGCGGCAGTCGGAATACTGGTCACGTTGCTCAATCAGGTATTAAAACACAGTGGAAAGGAAGAACATGCCTATATGGTCAGCTTGTGCGGCTTTATTCTGGTCCTTACCTGGGTGCTTCCATACATAGTTGATCTGTTCCATACGATGGAGGATCTGTTTTCGTTTTAGGAGGATGGATAGCATATGCTCAAAATCGGACTTTTAGCCATTGTTTCCGTAGCGATCATTTTGTTTATCAAACAGACAAGACCGGAATCGGCCTATGTTTTTTCCGTTTGTGCCAGCATGTTTTTGTTTTACATCTGTATGGATTCTTTTATCAATATTGCTGACATGATAAAAATTGTTTCCGGACAGTTAGACGGTGCTGATGCGTATATACAGATGCTGCTGCGGATCGTAGGTATATCTTATATCAGTGAATTTTGTGCGGGAATCTGCAAGGATGCCGGGTATGCAGCGATCGGGAAGGGTGTTGAAACGGCAGGAAAATTTAGTGTATTGCTGATCGGCATGCCGGTATTTTTAAATCTGATTGATGTCATAAAGGAGTTTTATTGATGGATAATGCTTTGATCAGGGGGATGGATCTTAGGAATATCGATACTTTTCTTAATCAGATAATGGGAGGAAATACAGTTTCCGCGGATGATCTGATCACGGAGATCATGCAGGGAAATATGGACACGATAAAAGCACTGCTTATACAGTATGTCCGGGATGTGTGTGTCGGAAATCTGACACAGTGCAGGGAGATCTTCCTCGGAATTTTTCTGCTGGGTATATTTGCGCTGCTTTTGCACGGAGTATCGGATTTGTTTGCAAATGAAAAAATTACGATCTTTTCCAATTATTTTATATTTTTATTTGTATCCCTGATCCTGATGAAATGCTTTTTGCGTTCCTATGAACAGTGTCTGTCTTTTTTAGATGAAATGAAAAGCTTCTGTGGTGTTTTAATGCCGGCCATGTGTATGGTAATGGGGATTTCCGGCGGTCCTGTGACTGCGGCCGCATATTATGAGCTGCAGCTGTTATTTTTATTCATTGTGGAAAATATCATGGCTGCTTTTGTGATGCCGATGGTTCAGTTTATCTGTGTATTGTATGTGTTAAATCAGTTACCTGAGGGGAATCGTTTTGGCGGAATGATAGCGCTTATGAGAAAACTGGTCATTTTTATGACACGTTCCGCAATCTTTGCGGCTGTTTCCGGAAGTCTGCTTCAGGCAGGGATCATGCCGGCTGTGGACGGTGTACAAAGCCGTGTAATCTTAAAGACCGTTTCCTTTATACCGGGGCTTGGGGATTATGCTATGGCAATCACGGAAACAGTCCTGAGGGGAGCCGTTCTTGTGAAAAACAGTATTGGAATTGTCGGCATTTTTATACTATTTGTCATGTGCTTCAGACCGGCAGTCACGACCCTGATGCTTGGCTTTGTCGTACGGCTGGCATCAGCTGTTTTACAGATATCCGGAGAAAAAAAGTTTACCTCTCATGTATGGAAGATGGCAGACTGTTTTTTCCTGCTTTCCCGTGTGCAGCTGTTCGCAAGCGGTATGTTTTTTATTGCAATTGCGGTTGCCACCCTGGGTATGAATGCTTTGTATTAACCACAAATATCAAATGGAGCGTGAAAGGTAAATGAGTGAATATATCAGAAATATCTGTATTTTTGTCTGTCTGTGTGATTTTATATACCAGCTTTTTTTGTCGGAGAAATTTCAGGGACTGTATAAAAACATATCCGGTATTTTCATTATTCTGTTTTTAATATATCCGCTTGGAAGAAATCTGGTGGATATCATGAATGTATCCGATCAGGGTCTGCTTTCGCAGTTTGAAGAAAATCTGAAAAAAAGCGATGCAATCTGGAGTATGGATACGGATCTCATCAAAGATGAATCGCAGAGACTTCTGGAGCAGTATGTAGACGAAACGTTGTCGGAGTATGAAGAGGAGCCGGATGTTTTCTTAACCGAACAGGAAGAGGCTGAATAGAAAGAGGCTGAATAGAAAGAGATTGAATAGACAGTGATTGAATGGAAAGAGACTGAACAGGAAGTGACGAAGTAGACAGTGACCGCATAGGAGAATTTGGCAAAACATAAGAAGGGATGTGAAAAAATGAATCTAAATGAAAAATGGAATATGAAGCAGTGGAAACAGATGATAGAAAAAATAGGGAAGGACAGACTGGCGATCCTGTTGATCGGCGGATTGCTGATTTTGGTGATCAGTATGCCGGTTAAGGATGGTAAAAAGACTGACAGCTCACCAAAATCAATACAGAGCCTGACAGGCCTGACTGAAAAAATGTCGGAGGAGCAGGCAACCGATAGTACATATGATGCAGCGTTACTGACAGATCAGACGATGCAGTTTTATGATGCTTATGCATCGTATCTGGAAAAAAAGCTTGGCAATGCGCTGATTGCGATCAACGGAGCCGGAAGAGTAAAGGTTATTGTGACGTTGGAGGATGTCGGAAGCTGTATTGTGGAAAAGGATATTTCATATCAGAGGGATAACGACAGTGAAAATAATGGAAATGTGTCTTCATCGGCAGCACGTTATGAAGATCAGGAGAAAACGGTTTATACTGTTGATTCGCAGGGGCGGGACATCCCTTATATTTCAAAACAGCTCTTACCGTCTATAGAGGGAATTCTGATCGTGACGGATGGTGCGGATCGTGAAAATGTGAAAAAACAAATGGAAGATGCGGTGTTGTCATTATTTGATTTGGATGAGCATAAAATAGCAATAGTAAAAATGAAAAGTAAAACCGGGTAAAGGGGCGAAACTATGAAAAAAGAATTTTCAGTTAAAAACTTGTGGAAGAGGAATCAGATTATGATAACAGCGTTAGCGCTTATGATCGCAATCGCCGGATATCTGAATTTTACCGGAAAACAGGTTGATGACGATGTTTTATTTACAACATCGGCACAGTTTGAGGAAGCAGATGCAGAGACGGTAGAAGAAACCATGAACAACAGTCTTCTGGAGGATGCTGACATTACTTATGATGAGACAGCTTTGTATGACATTTCAGACGAGGATGATACATATTATACAGAGATTGACAGTCTTGATGAGGATATTGATACAGTTGCCGGTACAGATGGTACGGATGATATGGAATTGTATGCACAGGATATATCGGAAATGGATGATCCCGGTCTGTATGCACAGGCACAGGATACGGCGGATGCGGCAGTGGAAACCAACGCGGAGGTAGAATCCGGCACTGAAACAGCGGATATTCCCGGGGAAGCAGTATTTACCAATACCATGTCTGTTACATCGTTAGCAGAGGCTAATTTGATCAAAGAGCAGACCAGATCGCAGAACAAGGCAGTTTTACTGGATATCATCAACAATGAAAATGTATCTGAAGCGGCCAAACAGGATGCCATTAACAGCATGATTGCCCTGACGGATATCGCGCAGAAGGAATGTGATGCGATGGTAATGCTTCAGGCAAAGGGATTTTCAGAGAATGTGGTAAGTATTAACGGGGATTATGCGGATGTCTGTATCGGTATGAATGAATTGAGCCAGGCACAGATTGCGCAGATTGAGGATATTGTAAAGAGAAAAACCGGTATTCCGGCAGAGAATATCACAATTTCACCGGTCGGGGGAAATTAAAAACATGCTTTATATAGATGGCCGGTTGTGGTATAATTTGTTCATCTATGGGTAACAATAAGACATTCGTGAAAATAAAATGTACAAGGGAGATGATAGCTGTGAAACGAATCATTTTAATTGTTCTGGATAGCTTTGGAATCGGTGCAGCCAAGGATGCAGAGGCATTTCATGATGCCGGAACATCAACCATTGCATCCTGCGCCACCAGTCCTTATTTTAAAATGCCAAATATGCAAAGGCTTGGACTGTTCAATATAGACGGTGTCAGTGTGGGACAGAAAGAGGCTTCTCCGATAGCCGGATATGCAAGAATGCAGGAAGCTTCCCTTGGAAAGGATACGACGATCGGACATTGGGAGATTGCAGGCATTCAGTCCATGCGTCCACTTCCGACATATCCCAACGGATTTCCGAAAGAGATCATTGATGAGTTTTCAAAGAGAACAGGACGTGGCGTATTGTGCAACAAGCCATATTCCGGTACAGAGGTTATCAGGGATTACGGAGATGAGCATGTCAAAACCGGGAAACTGATCGTGTATACATCCGCAGACAGTGTGTTTCAGATCGCAGCCCATGAGGATGTGGTTCCGGTTGAGACATTGTATGAATACTGTCATATAGCGAGAGAAATCTTAAAGGGAGAGCATGGCGTCGGGCGTGTCATTGCAAGACCGTTTACCGGCAGGGACGGCAACTATCAGAGAACCAGCAGAAGACATGATTACTCTCTGATGCCTCCAAAAGCTACCATGCTCAATCTGATACAGGCTGCCGGAAGGGATGTTTTGGCTGTCGGCAAGATCCACGATATTTTTGCGGGAAGCGGCATTTCCGAGTTTGTGTATACGACCAGCAATGAAGATGGCATTGAAAAGACACTTCAGTATATGGACCGGGATTTTGACGGTCTGTTGTTTGTCAATCTGGTTGATTTTGATATGCTTTACGGACACCGGAGGGATATTGACGGATATGCAAAGGCACTGGCTTATTTTGATGAAAAGCTTCCTGAGATCATCGGAAAAATGCATGACGATGATGTGCTGATGATTACCGCAGACCACGGCTGTGATCCGGGCTATACATTGTCAACCGATCATACCAGAGAATATACACCGTATATTTTCTACGGCAAAGATATTCCCGCCGGCAATTACGGCACAAGGGATACGTTTGCCGATATTGCAGCCACCGTTCTGCATTTACTGAATATAGAAAATAAGACAGACGGAAAAAGTCTGTTATAACAGTTGGAGGAAACATTTGTGAGTAACCTAGAGTATGAAATCAACAGAAGAAGAACATTTGCCATTATTTCGCATCCGGATGCCGGAAAGACGACCCTGACAGAAAAATTCCTGCTTTACGGCGGAGCTATCAATCTGGCAGGAAGTGTCAAGGGAAAGGCGACTGCCAGACATGCGGTGTCCGACTGGATGGAGATTGAAAAAGAAAGAGGTATTTCCGTTACATCTTCTGTATTGCAGTTTGAGTATGATAACTACTGTATCAATATTCTGGATACTCCGGGACATCAGGATTTCTCGGAAGATACCTACCGTACCCTGATGGCAGCCGATTCGGCTGTCATGGTCATTGATGCATCCAAGGGTGTTGAGGCGCAGACCAGAAAATTGTTTAAGGTATGCGTCATGCGCCACATTCCGATCTTTACCTTTATCAACAAGATGGACAGGGATGCCAATGATACCTTTGATCTTTTGGATGAAATTGAAAAAGAGCTGGGAATTGCCACTTGTCCGATCAACTGGCCGATCGGTTCCGGTAAGGGCTTCAAGGGTGTATATGACAGAAAGAGCAGGAGTGTTGTGACCTATTCCGATACACAAAAGGGCACCAAAGAAGGCGAAACAGAGGTTATTTCCGTGGATGATGATAAAGCACTGCTTGGACATATCGGACAGGAGGCTTGGGACAAGCTTTCAGAAGAAATCGAGCTGTTGGACGGCGCAAGCGCAGAATATGATCTTGACCTGATCCAGAGCGGAGATCTGACACCGGTATTTTTCGGATCGGCCCTGACCAACTTTGGTGTAGAAATCTTTTTACAGCATTTCTTACAGATGACAACAGCACCGCTTCCCAGAAAAGCGGATATCGGCCTGATCGATCCGGTAAAAAATGATTTTTCTGCTTTTGTATTCAAGATCCAGGCCAATATGAACAAGGCTCACAGAGACCGTATCGCATTTATGCGTATCTGTTCCGGACGTTTTGATGCGTCCCAGGAGGTAAAGCATGTACAGGGAAATAAGGTCATGCGCTTATCACAGCCGCAGCAGCTGATGGCCAATGACCGCAAGATTTTGGACGAGGCATATGCCGGTGATATCATCGGTGTATTTGATCCGGGCATCTTTTCCATCGGAGATACGATCTGTATGCCCAGGGATAAATTCCGCTACGAGGGCATTCCGACATTTGCACCGGAGCATTTTGCCAGAGTGCGCCAGCTTGACACCATGAAGAGAAAACAGTTTGTCAAGGGTATTACACAGATTGCACAGGAAGGTGCCATCCAGATCTTTCAGGAGTTTAATACCGGTATGGAAGAGATCATTGTGGGGGTAGTCGGTGTCCTGCAGTTTGATGTTTTAAAATACCGTCTGGAAAATGAATACAATGTTGAGATCAAGCTGGAGAATCTGCCTTATGAATTTATCCGGTGGATCGTCAATAAGGATCTGGATCTGAATCAGATTTCCGGCACCTCAGATATGAAGAAGATCAAAGACTTAAAAGGAAACCCTCTTCTTTTGTTTTCACATGAATGGAGCATCGGCATGACCCTGGACCGCAATAAGGGACTGGAGCTTGCTGAATTTGGTAAAAATGATTAAATTTGGAGTTTAAATGAAAAAAAGAAATGCCATTTTGTTGTTGTGCCTGTGTCTCGCATTTTTTCTGCCGGGTTGCAGTGAGGATGATTTCACAGATAAGGAGACAGGACAATTTTCATCTTTTTCAGACATAACGGATCAGGAAAGTGTAGACTCTGACATTACAGGAGAGTCTGACGAGCAGGATGCTTTTGCTGCCATAGATGAAAACGGCTATTGTTATTCGCAGCTGTCATCAGATGAGCAGATTGTGTACGGACAAGTCCTTTCAGCTGTCTTAAACAGGACAGAGGTCAGTGTTGCGACACTCTCTGACGATTTGCTGGACAAGGTGTTCAACTGTGTTCTGTATGACCATCCGGAATTGTTTTATATCGATGGGTACCAGTATACGACCAGGACCAGGGATGATGAAATCGTTGCCATTTCTTTTCATGCCAATTATATTTATGATGAGGAATTGACAGCACAGTACAACGAACAGCTGGAGACTGCCATTTCTGAACTGATTGCCAATGCGCCGGTGGATGGTTCGGATTATGATAAGATCAGATATGTTTTTGATACCCTGATCATCAATACCGATTATGTGATGAACTGCAGGGACAATCAAAATGTGCTTTCGGTCTTTTTGTTTCACCAGTCCGTCTGTAACGGCTATGCCAAGGCTACCCAGCTTCTTTTAAACAGACTTGGGGTGGAATCGGTTGTCGTAAACGGAAGTGCCGATGGGGAATCGCATGCATGGAATCTGGTCAAGGCAGACGGTGCATGGTATTATCTGGATACGACCTGGGGCGACTCGGACTTTAAAGACAGCCGGTATCAGGATGCCAATCCGGTCAATTATGATTATTTTATGGTGGATTCTGCTACACTGAATCAGACGCATGTTGCCCAAAATCCGGTTGCCCTGCCTGAATGCGTTGCAAAAGACTGCAATTATTATATTCATGAAAACCTCTATATAAGCGGACTTGATCCGGAACAGCTGCAGTCTGTTTTTGACAGGGGTTATGAAAGCGGAGAGCAGACGGTACGTTTCAAATGTGCCAACGATGCAGTCTACAATGATATATTCCGGTATCTTGTGGATGAACAGCATGCATTTGATTATCTGGATGCGGAAGACAGCATTACCTATGCAGTCGATGACATCTCCAATACATTTTGTTTTTGGCTTTTCAATTAAGCGTTTTTTTGTTATAATCATGTGTAAAGTTGTAAACAGAATTAAAGTATATGAAATAGATATGGACGAAAGGAGTTTCTTATGGAAAAAGAGTTTGAAAGAGAAGCTTATACCTTAAAAAGCAATGGAAATGATGGAATTGTTTCAATCGCAGATGACGTGGTAGCCATGATTGCTTCCATCGCAGCAACCGAAGTGGACGGAGTAGCATCCATGGTGGGCAATATCACCAATGAGCTGATGAGCCGTGTCGGTGTCAAAAAGCTTACAAAGGGTGTTAAGGTTATGGTTGTTGATGGCAAGGTTAATGTCGACCTGGCTATTATGATCGATTACGGATACAATATCCCGGAAACCTGCCAGAGCGTACAAAATAAAGTGAAGGCAGCGATCGAAAGCATGACAGGTCTTACTGTAGACATTGTCAATATCCGCATTGGCGGTATCAATATGAAAGACTGAATACCGAGGACACACGAATGACCAGAAGAAATTTAAGAATACAGATATTTAAGCTCCTGTTTCGAGTTGAATTCAACAGTCCGGAGGATATGCCGGAGCAGGTCAGACTTTTTTTTGATGCAGATGAATCGGCAGATCCGGAAGCACAGGAAGAAATTCAGAAAAAATATGAAGCGATTGTAGATAAGATTGATGAACTCGATCAGATGATCAATGAAAAGGCAACCGGATGGACCACCACCCGTATGGGAAAGGTGGACTTAGCCATCTTAAGGCTTGCGCTTTTTGAAATTCTGTATGATGACAAGGTTCCGACCTCTGTTGCGATCAATGAAGCTGTTGAGATTGCAAAAAAATTCGGACAGGATGAATCACCATCCTTTATTAACGGCATTTTAGCTAAATTTGCAAATTAGAGGATGATCATGAAAAATGTTTATTCCGTTTCATGGGTAAATGCATATCTGAAGGATATGATTGTCAATGACATATTATTAAAGTCCTTATATGTAAAGGGTGAAGCGAGCAATGTGAAATATCATTCCTCGGGTCACCTTTATTTTACATTAAAGGACCGGACTTCTATCATTCAGTGCGCCATGTTTTCCAGTTATCAGAAAAAGGGGCTTCATTTCCGCTTAAAGGATGGGGATGAGGTCATTGTCGGCTGCAGTGTGGACCTCTATGAAAAGGGCGGTTCCTACAAATTAAAGGTCATGGAAATTTATCAGGCCGGAGCCGGCAGGATCAATGAGGCTGTTGAAAAATTAAAAGCCGAGCTTGAAGAAATGGGAATGTTTGATGCATGTTACAAGCAAAAGCTGCCGGATTACATCAACCGGATCGGTGTTGTGGCAGCCTACCCCGGAGAAGCGGTGCATGATATTGTCGAAAATGCGACCAGACGCAATCCTTTCATAGAGATTCTGGTATATCCGGCCTATGTACAGGGGGAACAGGCTCCGCTTAGTATTGTACGCGGAATCGATACTCTCCAAGGCAGGAATGTTGATGTTATTATCCTTGCAAGGGGCGGTGGCTCCACAGAGGATCTTTGGGCTTTCAATGAACGGATGGTGGCGGATGCTGTTTTCAACTGTCCGATACCGATCGTATCTGCCATCGGACATGAACAACAGGTATCCATATCTGATCTGGTAGCTGATATGAGAGTATCTACACCGACTGCAGCGGCAGTTGCCGTGACAAAGGATATCCGCGAGGTGTTTTTGCAGTTTGTGACCTATGAAGAGCGGTATTACCAGATCATTCAAAGAAAGCTCAGACTTTTGCAAAATCAGCTGGAGCAGAAACAACGGCAAGTTCTTTCCCTGTCACCCAAAAATAAATTAAAAGAGCAACGGCTTAAGCTTGTACACAGTGAAAAGCTTCTCATCCAATATATGGACCGGCATATTCTTCAGGCAACACAGAGATTGGATCACGATTCACAGATGCTTTCGTATGGATTTGACAGAAAATGGCAGCTTTATAAACAACAGTTCACGCTTTTAAGCGGCAGGATGGATGCCGTTTCTCCGCTCAAAAAGCTTTCGGGCGGATATGCATTTGTCAAAAATGAGGCAGGAGAAAAGATAATCGGAGTTTCAGACCTGGTGCCCGGAGAAAAAATATTTTTACATTATCTGGATGGATGTGCAACGGCTTCCGTTACCGGGATAAAAAAGGATGATGTATATCTGAAGGCACAGAGCTGAAAATGAAAACTATGACCGGACATGGATATGACCGGTTTGTCGATATGACCGGTTTGTCGATATGACCGGATCAGAGAGGAATAAAAATGGCGGCAAAAAAGAAACTAAATGTAGATGAAATGTTTCAGAAAATAGAAGAACAGATTGAACTGCTTGAGCGGGATGATATTCCATTGGAGCAGGCACTTTCTGCTTATGAAGAAGGTATGAACTATATCAAATCATGTCATGAGGCAATTACCGCGGTAGAAAAAAAGGTAATGCTGATACGTGAGAATGGAGAAACAGATGAACTTTAAAGAAGAGCTTACAAACCGGGTACAGCAGATCGAGGAGATTATTTTTTCCATGCTTCCCAGGGAAGAGGGATTGCAAAAGCAGGTGATCGAGGCTATGCGCTACAGTGTGATGGCAGGCGGAAAGCGCTTAAGACCGATGCTTATGTGGGAAGCTTACCGGTCATTTGGAAAAGAGGATGAAAAGGTATATCCCTTTATGGCAGCCCTTGAATATGTACACAATTATTCACTGGTGCATGATGATCTTCCGGCAATGGACAATGATGAGTATCGCAGAGGCCACAAAACGACACATGTTGTATATGGTGAGGATATTGCAATCCTTGCAGGCGATGCTTTATTAAATTATGCCTATGAGACGATAGCAAAAGCTATGCAGGATACAGCTGCTGATCCGGGCATGATAAGGGCCTTTGGCATTTTTGCAAAAAAGGCCGGTATTTTCGGAATGGTCGGTGGCCAGAGTGTAGATGTTGTCAATGAAAACAACAATACCGATATGGGACTTTCCGATATTTTATTTATTCACGAAAATAAGACGGCAGCCCTGATCGAATGTGCCCTGATGTGTGGCGCTGCGTTAGCAGGTGCTAACGACGAACAGATTGCCATGATGGAAAAGGTTGGCTCCAATATCGGTCTGGCTTTCCAGATCCAGGATGATATTCTGGATGCTACCGGTTCTTTTGAAGAGCTTGGCAAGCCGATCGGCAGCGATGAAAAAAATCAAAAGGCTACCTATCTGTCATTAGAGGGTATGGACAAGTCCATAGAAGATGTGGAAAGATTGTCCAAAGAGGCTGTTGATATTTTGGAAAATGTACCGCAGAGAAATGAATTTTTGGAAGAGTTAGTCATGTCTTTAGTAGCAAGACGCAGTTAATTGGTGATTACAATGATTTTGGATAAAATACAAAAAGAAAATGATATCAAAAAAATTGATCCAAAGGACTATAAGCAGTTGGCAGAGGAGATCCGATCCTTCCTGATTGAAAAGATCAGTGAAAACGGTGGCCATCTGGGTTCTAACCTGGGTACGGTTGAGCTTACCATGGCACTTCATCTGGTGCTGGATCTGCCGGAGGATAAGATTATCTGGGATGTGGGACATCAGTCTTATACGCACAAGCTTCTGACCGGAAGGCGCGACGGCTTTGATACCCTGCGTAAGTTTGGCGGTATGAGCGGCTTCCCCAAGAGAAAGGAAAGCCGGTGCGATGCATTTGACACAGGTCACAGCTCTACATCTATTTCTGCAGGACTGGGGCTTGTCAAAGCAAGAGATATCCAGCACAAGGATTACAAGGTTGTTTCTGTCATTGGTGACGGATCTTTGACAGGCGGTATGGCATATGAAGCATTAAACAATGCATCCCGCATGGGTTCCAATTTTATTATTGTGCTCAATGATAACAATATGTCGATCGCAGAAAATATCGGTGGTATTTCCAATTATCTGAATGGTATCAGAACGAACCAGAAATATCTGGAATTAAAAGACAGTATTTACTATGGATTAAAGGATGGCTCTAAAAAGAGCCAGAAGGTAGTAAGAAGTATCCAGAATGTAAAAAACAGTATCAAGCAGCTGGTGATTCCCGGCATGTTTTTTGAAGATATGGGAATTACATATCTGGGACCTGTGGACGGACATGATATCCGTGCACTTAAAAAGGTGCTTAATGAAGCTAAAAGTGTGAAAAATGCAGTTTTGGTGCATGTACTCACCCAAAAGGGCAAGGGATATGAGCCTGCCAGAAAGCACCCGTCCCGTTTTCATGGGGCGGAGCCGTTTGATATTGAGACAGGCATTCCCAAAAAGCAAAAAGAGCTGGCAACCTATACCGATGTTTTTGCAACGGTTGTCAATAAACTGGCTGAAAAGGATGACCGGATTGTGGCTATTACGGCGGCCATGCCGGATGGGACAGGACTGAAACGTTTTTCCATTAAGTATCCCGATCGTTTTTTTGATGTTGGAATTGCAGAAGAGCATGCGGTCACGTTTGCAGCAGGATTGGCAGCCGGTGGCCTGAAGCCGATCGTAGCCATTTACTCCTCCTTTTTACAGCGTGCTTACGACCAGATCATCCATGATGTCTGTATCCAGAATCTGCCGGTTATATTTGCAATCGACAGAGCCGGGCTTGTAGGAAGTGATGGAGAGACACATCAGGGAATTTTTGATTTGTCTTATTTATCCGGTATCCCCAATATGCATATCATGGCGCCCAAAAATAAATGGGAGCTTTCCGATATGTTAAAGTTTGCGGTTGATTTTGACGGTCCGATTGCCGTGAGATATCCAAGAGGTGTTGCATGTGACAGCATGAAGGAGCAGCGTGCGCCGATCGAGTACGGAAAGGCGGAGCTTTTAAAAAAAGGAAAGGATATAGCATTGCTTGCGGTCGGCAGCATGGTACAGACTGCGCTTTTTGTGGATGAGCTGTTACAAAAGAAAGGCATTGACGCAACGATCGTCAATGCAAGATTTGTAAAGCCGATTGATACGGATATGGTGGATACCCTGTTAAAGGATCACCGGATGATCGTTACCATGGAAGAAAATGTCCTGTGTGGAGGATTTGGTGAGCATGTATTATCCTATGTTCAGCAAACCTGTCCGGGCATCAGGGTTTTATCGGTTGCCTTGCCGGATTCTTATGTAGAGCATGGCAATGTCGATCTGTTAAAGAAAGAAGTCGGCATTGATGCAGAAACCATTGCCGATACCGTCAACGCAGCATGGAATCAATATAACAATGAAAAACGATAAAATTATAGAAAACAGTAAAAGAGAAGATCTATGAAAGAAAGATTAGATGTGCTTTTGGTTAAGCGCAATCTGGCAGCATCCAGGGAAAAAGCAAAAGCGATCATTATGTCGGGAATTGTATATGTGGAAGGACAGAAAGAGGATAAAGCCGGTTCTGTCTTCGAGGATACGGTTTCTGTTGAAGTAAGAGGTAATACCCTTCCTTATGTGAGCAGAGGGGGATTAAAGCTTGAAAAGGCATTTCAGGTTTTTCCGATACAGGTACAGGACTTTGTATGTATTGACATTGGTGCTTCCACAGGTGGTTTTACAGACTGCATGCTTCAAAACGGAGCCAAAAAAATATATGCGGTTGATGTCGGACACGGACAGCTTGACTGGAAACTTCGCAATGATGAGCGGGTCATCTGCATGGAAAAGACCAACTTCCGTTATGTGACAAAGGAGCAGATTCCGGAGGAGCTTGATTTTGCGGCAACCGATGTTTCCTTTATTTCGCTGACAAAGATCCTGCCTCCGGCCAAGGCTTTACTCAAAAAAGATGCTTATATGATCTGTCTGATCAAGCCACAGTTTGAAGCAGGAAGAGAAAAGGTCGGCAAAAAAGGTGTTGTCACGGATCCCGGGGTGCATAAAGAAGTGATTGTCAATATCGAAAGCTTTGCGGCATCCATTGGCTTTGAAATCATGGGCCTTGATTATTCACCGATCAAGGGACCGGAAGGAAATATCGAGTATCTGCTGTGGCTTAAGAATTCATCGGATACTCCTGTCATGCCAAAGCTGGAAGAAATAGATGCTGTTGTTTCGGCCTCCGAACAGGCACTCGCACACAAGTAGGTTTTTATATGAAAAAAGTATATATTATTACAAATACGGCAAAGGATCCATCACTTTCGATTACCGGGAATCTGGTTTCCCTGTTAAAAAAACAGGAAATTGAAAGTGTTCTTGCTCCGGCCCCGATGGAAAAAGATGTAGATTGTATTTTTGTACTCGGAGGAGACGGCACACTGCTAAAGGCGGCAACGGATTTTGCAGATGTTGACATTCCTTTTCTTGGTATTAATCTCGGAAATCTGGGTTTTATGACAGAAATCGAAATCGGACAGATGGATTCAGCGGTTGCTGCATTAAAAAATCATGCATACAGCATTGAGGAACGTATGATGATCAATGGAAGACTTAGCAGAAAAGACAGTCAGCCTGCGGTGTACCATGCGTTAAATGATATTGTACTGACCAGAAAGGGTTCTTTACATATTCTTGCCTTTGAAATCTATGTAAACGGACAGTTTCTTAATAGTTATAAAGCGGACGGCATGATCGTTTCCACACCGACCGGTTCTACCGGATACAATATGTCAGCCGGAGGACCTATCATAGAGCCGAGGGCAAAGATGATTTTGCTGACACCGATTTGTCCGCATACACTGAATGCCCGCAGCATTGTTCTCTCCGCGGATGATGAGATTATGATCCGGATTCCCAATGGCAGAAATGGTGAAAATCAGGATATGGAAGTCAATTTTGATGGTGCGATATCCGAAGCTCTGGCAACCGGCGATGAAGTTTTTATTACCAGATCGGAAAGAGTGACCAAGTTTATACGGTTAAGTCATGTCAGCTTTCTGGAAATACTAAATAAAAAATTTAACGATTGAAATTGATTTTCTTATTGTTTCATTGCATTTAAAATGATAAAGGAAGGCAAATGAAAAACAAAAGGCAACAGGCAATAGCTGAACTCATTACACAACAACATATTACCAGACAGGAGGATCTGGCAGCTCTTTTAAACGAACGTGGCTTTCATGTCACACAGTCTACGGTATCCAGGGATATCCGGCAGATGAATCTCCAAAAAGAGGCAGCCGGAGGACAAAAAGCCTGTTATGTCATGCCAAAGGCTGCCAACGAGCTGTCAAAGACCTACGTCCGTGTCATAAAAGAAAGCGTTATTTCTGTTGATACGGCCATGAATCTACTGGTTCTAAAGACACAGCCCGGTATGGCAATGGCGGTTGCTGCCTGTGTGGATTCCTTTCAATATCATGAAATTGTCGGGACGATTGCAGGGGATGACACGGTTATGGTAGCCATCCGCTCGGTGCAGGATGCATTGGTTGTGCAAAAAAAAATTCGTTTACTATTATCTGAAGCATGATCATTAAGGAGAGATAATGCACGGATAAGGAGCAGATAAGGATGTTAGAGAGTATTCAAGTTAAAAATGTAGCCCTGATCGATATGGCTGAGGTGGAATTTGGAGAAGGACTGAATATCTTAACCGGTGAGACCGGTGCCGGAAAGTCGATTTTGCTATCCTCTGTCCAGCTGGCTTTGGGAGCAAAGGCTGATAAGGGGCTGATCAGGACGGGGGCAGAGTTTGCTTCCGTGACCCTGACCTTTTTGCCGGATGATGAACAAAAGGAGCGGTTAAAGAATCTGGATATTGACTGTGAGGATGATATTCTGGTGTTGCAACGCCGGATTTATCCCAATAAAAGTGTTTGTAAAATAAACGGAGAAAACGTTATTTTAAAGACAATGCAGTCTGTTGCACAGCTTTTGATCGATATTCACGGACAAAGAGAGCATCAGGCTATTTTAAAGGCCGATGTACAGGAGGAAATGCTCGATTCCTATGCCATGGATGAAATTTCCGGTGACCTTCAAAGAATCCAGGAGCTTTACAGGGATTATAAAAAGCTGAAGCTTCAATATGAAGAACTTGCCAATCAGGATACAGACTATACAAGAGAGCTGGATTTTGCCAGATTTGAGCTTGATGAAATCGAAAAAGCAGAGCTTATCGAAGGCGAGGATGAGAAACTGCAGGAGCAGTACGAACGACTTTCCAATGCCAAAAAAATTCAGGATTCCGTTGGAAGTGTACAGGAAATACTCAGCGGACAAAATAACAGCCTGTTAAATGAGATGTCAATGGCACTCAGGACACTCTTGCCGGTACGGGATTATGATGAAGAGTTAGCAGATGCTTACACACAGCTATCCGATGTGGAAATGGTATTACAGGATTGTATCCATTCCCTTGACCGGTATCTGGATCATTTTGAAATGGATGCATCCGATTTACAAAGGATTTCCGACAGACTGAATCTGATCAATCACCTAAAGGATAAATACGGCAGTCATATGGAAGATATTTTCCAATATGCACAGACGCTTTCCGAAAAGATCAGCCGGATGGAAAATAGAGAGCAGACACTTGTCAGTCTGCAAAATCAGATGGAAGAGCTGCTTTCTTCCTATGATGAGCTTTCTCAAAGTCTTTATGAAAAGAGAAAAAAAGCCTGTATGGAGCTTTCCAAAAAGATGACGCAGGCTATGGTTGATCTCAATTTTGAACAGTGCCGTTTTGAGGTGTTTTGTGAGCATGATGAGGAGCATCGCAAAAAGAATGGCTGTGACAGCATTGCTTTTATGATATCTCTCAATCCGGGAGAGCCGTTAAAGCCGTTAGCCAATGTTGCAAGTGGCGGTGAGCTGTCGCGTATCATGCTTGCTGTTAAGACGATATTTGCAGATAAAGACCGGACAGGTACACTGGTATTTGATGAGATCGATTCCGGTATCAGCGGCAAAACCGCGTGGAAGGTTTCGGAAAAGCTGGCAGTTTTAAGAAAAGAGCATCAGGTGATCTGCATCACGCATTTACCGCAGATCGCAGCAATGGCGGATTGCCATTTTTGTATCCGGAAGTCTACAACCGACAACCGTACAAGTACTTCCGTACACAGGCTTACCGAAGAAGAGAGCATAGCTGAGATTGGACGTCTGCTCGGAACAGACGAGCTGACAGATGCTGTTTTACAAAATGCGACAGAAATGAAAAATATGGCAAAGCAGACAAAACAATACTAAAGTAAAAAATCGAAACATTGAAACACTAAAGAAGGAGAATAACACTCCTTCTTTTTTTTGTTTTGTCTGATATGAGGTGACGGGAATTATGATAAAATATAAAATTTGTTTATATACGGCTTTTATTTTGTCCATATGTCTTGGAATTATCACATTTGAAATGCTGTTTTACAGGCAGATTCCGGATGTGATCTATGTAAAAAAGGGTGAAAAGGAAGAAATTAATTTTGCACTTCCGGTTACCGGTGAGATCCGTGAAAAAGAGGATGTCGTGGAAACCTTTGGGAATGGACAGAAAAAGCTTCCGGCTGCTGATACTTTGACAGAAGAGGCTTCTGGCATGTATACATGGAATATCAAATTGTTTGGGGTTGTTCCGTTAAAGGAGATCCGGCTGGAGGTCGTAGAGGAGCAGTATGTCTATCCGGTCGGCTGTCCGGTCGGAATCTATGTCAAATCGGAAGGGGTGCTTGTGGCCGGACTTGGAAATGTAAAGACGACGCCGACAACGGAGGCATGTCCGAGCAGCCATATCTTACAGCCCGGTGACTATATTTTAAAAATTAACGGCACAGATGTTGCATTAAAGGGCGAGGTGATCCGGATGATCCGGGAATCCAATGGTGAGCCCACACTTTTGACCATTCAGAGAAATGGTGAGATCAGTCAGGTACAGATCGTTCCGATACAGAATCTGGAAGGGGAGTACCAGATCGGTGTATGGATCCGTGATTCGGCACAGGGAATCGGTACGCTTACCTATGTGACCGAGGACGGAGATTTTGGGGCTCTTGGTCATGGTATCAATGATATAGATACGGCTAAGCTTCTGGATATCGATTATGGCGGTTTATATGAGACTGAGATTGTTGGTGTGAAAAAAGGAATGACCGGAAATCCCGGTGAAATCTCCGGCGTGATCCGTTTTTTAGATTCGGCAAAGATCGGTTCGATTGAATCCAATACGGCAAACGGAATCTACGGAAAGGCACTGCCGGATGAAACCGTGGTGGACTTTTCCTGTGTGGAAAAATATCCCATTGCCTTAAAACAGGATATTCATACCGGTGATGCAGAAATAGCCATGATGTCCGGAAATGAATGGGATTTGTATGATGTTGAAATCGTCAGCATTGATTATAGTCAGAGTGAGGGCAACCGGGGACTGATCATAAAAGTGACGGATCCTGATCTGATCGAAAAAACAGGCGGAATCATTCAGGGAATGAGCGGAAGTCCCATTCTTCAGGACGGAAAACTGATCGGAGCAGTAACGCATGTGTTTGTCAACGATCCGACAAAGGGCTATGGTATTTTTATCGAGAATATGCTGGCACAGAATTCGTAAAAAACCGACGAAAAATTTATTGGCATATAGTTCATAAAAAATTAATTGGATAAGATTTCAAATTATGCTAAACTACAAAACAGGGCAGCTTATACTGATTTTTGCATTTAGGAACAGGTAGTATTATAAAGTGGATTGATAAGGTGAAAATCTAAGCCGGATAGGAAAATGTAATGGAAAAAATAAAAGAAAACCAGAAAAAGAAATTGTCAAAAAGAAAAGATAAGAAAATATAAAAGGAAAGAAGTATATACAATATGAGATTTGAAACAAAAGATAATTTAAGATATTTCAACTTCGAAGAAGTCAGTATTATGGATGTAGAGCTGACAAAGGAGACGGTCACACTTGTATTAAAAGGACTGATCGTAAAGGGGACCAACCCCAATAATGAGGAATGTGTGGATCGTTTTGTCGATACTGCCAATATGCGGTTTTTAAACGGAGCGGTTACCGGTATGGTTAAAGAAGGCTTCAAATACTATGATGCCAACGGAAAGCTTTTAAAGGAAAAGCCGGATGAGGAAATTGTCCTTACGGACATTGACCAAATTTTAAAAAAGTGCAAGGACGTTCCGCTGTATGACGTGGTGGCAGTATCGGAAACACAGGATGAAAAGAAGTACCAGATTGGTATCGACCTTAATGAAGACGATACATACTGGATTGATATTACCTGCAGCGGTACAGTTATGGAATGGGAACGATTCATGAACCGGGTCACTTATTAAATAACTTTGTTTTACTATAAAAATAAAGTTAAAAGACAAAATTTGCGACTGATGGTGTAGATGAGATGTAGCGATACGTAAAGAATCATTGAAAATAAGAGAAGATAAAGTTAGATAGTTGCGAGACGTAGGAGAGATTCTGCGTCTTTTTTAACTGAAACTTATAGGAGTCCTTTTTATTGGATAAATAATGTGCGTATAATATATGTCTAGAAGAGAAAAAGAAACTTAAAGACCCAAAAGCAATTATTGTT
>Ga0129314_1000374_pt1 | contig 48936 bp, 44 predicted proteins | sample O1111metagenome_FD_94431 | JGI IMG/M metagenome (GOLD analysis project Ga0129314, IMG submission 94431) | Orangutan individual fecal microbial communities from fecal samples from Wisconsin, USA - O1111 metagenome | ecosystem: Host-associated > Mammals > Digestive system > Large intestine > Fecal... | reverse complement strand
TTGTGATTCTATCGTAGGGGCGAGCATTGCTCGCCCGCTAAGACCATGTGGTGCCGCAAGGCTTTTCGGGTGGAGCAGAGCCCCACCCCTACAATGGGCCGCAAGGTGCGGGTGTGATTATAAACGCTATTTCGGTATTTCGCAGTAGGGGCAGGGGTTGGCTTCGCCCGCATTTGTCGCAGCTGCAAACCACAAAATCTTTCCCCGTACCGTTGACGGGCCTGCAATGCAGGCTTTGAAACTGGACGGCTATCATCTTATGTATCCGGGCGACAGTAGCGCACCGGGCTATTGGGTGTATAACTGCCGCTGCACTACTGTCGCGGTGGTGGATGGCGTGGACACCGGCGATACAATGCGCAGGGTGAGAGACCCGGAAACCGGCCAAAATGTGCATATCGAGGATATGACCTATGATGAATGGGTAAAGTGGAAGATGGCCAAAGGTGCATTTTATGACTTGTCTTTGCAGCCGAAACTCGTTACAATAGAATCGATAAATAGAGTGAAAGCATTTCAATGCGAAACATTAGATGCGGCAGCACAGACAAGGTTAAAAAATATGCACAAGCAACTGCTTTTGGTAGCAAGAAAGCAAACATTGGGTACGGAAGTTGCTCGCGTTTTTGAATGCGATATGGGGGAACTTACAGGTTATATTTTTGGTGAGGATAACCCAAAATCAGTATATATTCCCAATATGAAAGTGGAGCATATTGCGATACATACGCACCCGAGTAGTAGTACATTATCTTCAAAAGATTTATTGCGCTTTGCGTAGCGTGATAATTTAAAAATGCTTACTGTAATTGGACATGATGGCCATATTTATGCGATGGAAAAAACAGATGGCGTTGAAAAAGAATTATTTATGAAAAAGGTTCATGATATTTCCGCAGCAACAAAAGTCATTCTTGGAAGCAATAAAACGGATGATGAAAAACTTGTAGAAATTAATGCGATCATTCGTGAAAGTCTAAAAAATGATTACACCCCGGGGGTAGACTATTATGAGCAATGGTAAAATATCGGAAGAAGATATAAAAATTCTGCAAAAAGAAGTTTTGGAAATAAAGCTTGACCCACAATATGACGATGACACTTTTGATGGGGATATTCCAATGGAGCAAATTATGGTTAGGACAGCAAGAATGATTTTGGAAAGTCTCAATAGAATGCCCGAGGAAAATAATTATAACCAGGATGGCATTTCATGAAAATCACACTTGAAGATCACAGCAATGAAGTTCTTGCTGCGCTGGAAAGTGCCTGCGCTATAGCGCTGGAAACCTGCGGGCTTGTGGCCAAGAACGATGCTTAAAAAGATGCCAGATGCTGAAAGAACACAGAGTATACCGAGTAGTAAATAAGGCGCTGCGTTGACAAAATAGTCCGATGGAAGCTTTTGGGGGCAATCTCCGGCAGCACACTGTGATCGGCCTTCACACTGAACGGGCAATATTGACTGCTACGCCAACTCCTGTTACCGGTATGGATCGTTCTCATGCAGATACCCTTGCTGACTCTGGAAAAACCAGACAAGAGAGTGTGGATAAAGAATTTTCGGGAATGCCGTTCAATGCCGGCCCATGCAAGACCAATCAGAACGATAAGCACAAGAGGGCACGGTGCTTACTCTTGACAGAATATCCCACGATCCGTACAATTTAAATTAGGAATCACGGTGAAATGCGAATAAACCCCTTCAGCAGAATTTATCATGTGCAGTAAAGTTTGAACCGTAATATTCAGAGAAGGTACACGGCGCTATCGAAAAGAAATTTTCAAGCCGAAATTTACCCAAAGCATCAAGAGCGCTGTATCTTCGGAAAGGATCGTATATGGCCGATTTGACTTTGCAAGAGCTTCGCCAGCGCGTGGAGGAAAAACGGATCTGTGAGGCAAAACAGAAGGAGCTGACCCTGCAGAGAGGCAGTGTTTCCCAAAAGGTTCGGGAACTGAAGGAAGCCAAGCAGCTTGAGCAGGCGGATGTGGATCGGCTGCAGGGGCGCAGTCTGGCGGCTTTTTTCTATCAAGTCACCGGGAAAATGGAAGAAAAGCTGGATCAGGAACGCCGGGAAGCGTATGCGGCCCGTGTGAAATATGATGCGGCTGTGCGGGAACTCTCTTCGATCGAAGCAGATCTGCATGAAATGAATGCCCGGCTGCGGGCATTGGAGGGCTGCGAAAAGCAATATCAGCAGGCACTTTCCGAAAAGCTGAAAAGCATTCAGGCAACCGATTCTGCGGCTGCCCGGCAGCTTGCGGAAAGCGAGGCCCGGATGGCAAAACTGCAAAGCCAGAAAAAGGAACTGACAGAGGCTGTATGGGCCGGAAAGGATGCCTTGCGCACCACAAATCAGGTTTTGGAAACCTTGGACAGTGCCAAAGGCTGGAGCACATGGGACATTGTGGGCGGTGGATTGCTGGTAGACATTGCGAAGCACCGGGAACTTGACCATGCGCAAGAGCAGGTGGAGCAGCTTCAAATTGATCTGCGGCGCTTCAAAACAGAGCTTGTGGATGTGGAGATCACGGCAGAGCTGCAAGTTTCGGTGGACGGTTTTTTGAAATTTGCCGATTTCTTTTTTGACGGCTTGTTTGCCGATTGGGCCGTTCTGGATCATATCAAGCAGGCACAGGAGCAGGTGGAAAACACCAAACAGCAGATCGAGCAGGTTTTGGCCATGCTGAACACCGTGCAGCAGGAAACGGAAACCGACATGGCGCAGGAAATGCAAAAGCAGGAACAGCTGGCGGTAAACACCGTGCTGTAACGCTGTAAAAGACTTTGCGATACTTAGATTGGATACACAGAAAAAGCCGTTGATCCTTGGCTTGGGGTCAACGGCTTTTTTTGCCATCCAAGAAAAAAATCGCAGGGCAGGGCGTTGCGCTTACGGTTTCGGTTTGATATGATAAAATCATAGATATCCTATAAAGGAGAGCAAGACTATGGAAAATGTAATGGATGTTTGTGCGCAGGAAAATGAAAAAGATCGGCAGCAATATAAAAACTCTACCTATATGCTGGTTTCAAAAATCGCGTATCTGATCGGCGTGCCCGAGCAGATTTTGCAGGGAGAGCATGTCCCCGCAAAAATGCGTGAAACTTACGAAGAACTGGAAAAAATCAAAGAAGCAAGGATCATACGCAATCTGTGCGTGATCCGCTGCAGGATTGAACGCAATTTCGGCAAGATCCAACGCGCGATGATTGAACAGATGAAAAATATTGATACCATGCCGGACTTGATCCCTCCGCAGGCGGCAAAACAACTGTGGAAGGATGAAGTTCGGCTGCAAAAGCCCAATTACAAACCGGAAAAGTATATACTGGATATCAACAGAATGCTGGGAGAGCGGATCAACAGCATTCAGCCCTTGTTCCCGATCTGGCTGAACTGGGACTACATACGGGAACTGTTTTTAATGCCCAACGGCCAATCCATCAGCGATATACGGGCGATCCATCAGGAATACCACGCCAATCTCATGCAGTATCCCTACCAGACCTACATCAACTGGCAATTCAGCAGCGAAGATGGATTTATTCTTTACAACGATAAAAAATTTGTGACACTGCTGTATGAAAAGCACCAGGATTATTTTGAGGATCTGAGCCGTGTATCTGATGCCAGCGACATTACCAAATTCGGGATCTATGAGTTTATCCATGCAAGCCAAAAGGGCGTGGTTTTGGTGGTGGACTGCGAAAACAGCGATCCGTATAAGCTGTACGCGGTGCTGAAAAATCTGGACCGGGAGCAGCTGGAAAAAATCAGCAAGATCATTCTGTACGATGATGTAAATGCTTCTACCGCATGGACGATCTTGAATGAATTTACAAGCCTTCAGGTGGACCATATTATGATACAGCGCGTAAAACAGGACAAAAGCCTGACGGACATGACCTTGGCGGTGGGTGTGTGCAAGGAGTTTTACAGCGGCCATGCAGACAGCTTTGTGCTGCTTTCGAGCGACAGCGATTATTGGGCGCTGATCAGCATGCTGCCGGAAGCGCGGTTCCTGGTGATGGTGGAATACGAAAAGGTTGGCCATGATATGCGCAAAGCCATGGAGGATGCAGGCGTATTTTATTGCTATATTGATGATTTTTGCACGGGCAACAGCGATGAAGTGCGCCTGCGGGCCGTTCTTACGCAGCTGCAGGACAAAATAGATGCACAGGTGAACTTGAATATTCGCGATTTGATGAGGGAAACCATCCGGGAAGCTAGAGCAGATATGGGAACAAAAGAAGAGGCGCGGTTCTATGATCGCTATATTCGACAGATGAAGCTGGAGATCGATAAAGAGGGCAATCTTCGTTTGGTTTTGAACACATAAACAAAAGCGCGAACAGAAACACACAAAAAATAATTTGTTTGCATCACAAACACAGCTTTGACGAATACTTTTTATACACCGCAAAACACTGCCGGCAGCATAGGCACAAAGCTGTGTGAGGCCGAACCGATTTGCCCAAAGGAGTGAAGCTATTCTGAAACAACGAATTTTTCAGCTGGCAGCGATACTTTCGGCATTATCGCTGCTGTGTGCCTGCGGCAGCGCACTGGGAATGCGAACCATGGATATGGCGCTGCTGGAGCTGGTGCAGGCCGAAAAAATCACCAAAGACACCGCACTGACCTACTGTACCAATTATGAAAACATGAGCCGCTGCTTGGGCGTATCAAAGTGATTTTGTTTAAATATGAAATCTAATGTTACCATAAGGATGGATAAAATGTACAATAAAATGCAGGAAAATGTGATAAAAGTCAATATGCTGGACCTGCGCAGTCTGAGCACCCCTGATCGATAACAACACAAACGGGGCGGCCCCAAACAGCGGGCCTGCCTTGGAAGATCATAAAAACGAAAAAAGCGGCCCCCTTGGCCAAAAGGGGGCCGCTTTGTTATATCAGGCTTTGGATCAGTGGAAATTCTCGGCAGCGTAGCGCAGCAGATCTTCGCGGAAATCGGGGTGGGCGATGCTGGCCATGGCCTGCGCACGCTCACGCAGCGAAAGCCCGCTCAGGCACACCACGCCGTATTCGGTGGCCACATACTGCACCATGGTGCGCGGGGCCGAAACGGTGCTGCCGCCCGGAATAAACGGCACAATGTTGGATTTCAAGCTGCCGTCCTTTTTGGTGTGTACGCTGTTCAGGCAGATAAAGCCCTTGCCGCCTTCGCTGCGGTATGCGCCCTCCAAAAAGTCCAGCTGGCCGCCAATGCCCGAAAGCTGGCGTGTGCCAGCGCTCTCGGCATTTTCCTGGCCCATCAGATCCAGCTCAACACCGCCGTTGATGCTGATGAAATTGCGGATGCCGCCCATGCGTTCGGGGGAATGGATGTAATCCAGATCACCGGGGTGGAAAATATCGGGCTCGGCATCCAGCCAGTCATACAAAGCCTGACTGCCCATGGCAAGGTTCCACGCACTGCGCCCGGCATCGATCTCTTTGCGGGCGTTGGTGAGTTTACCGGCCTTGTACAGCTCTAAGAAGGCGTCGCTGATGGTGCCAGTGTGGCAACCAAGGTCTTTCAGGTCACTTTCGGCCAGCATACGCGCCACCGTGTAGGGCACACCGCCCACACCAAGCGAAAGGCAGGCGCCGTCCGGAATTTCGTTTACCACCAGCTGGGCAATGCGCTTATCCACCTCGCTGGGCTCACGGTAAGAGCGCAGCGGCAGCGGCTCATGGGTGCCCTCTACGATATAGTCGGCCTCAGAAAGATGCACACGGTGCGAGCCCTGCACGCCCTGCAGGCGGGGCAGATGCTCGTTGATCTCGAAGATCACGGTGCGGGCGGCCTTGTAAATGGTGTGCCATGTGTAGTTGGAAATGCCCAGGCCGCAGTAACCGGCTTCGTCCGGCGCAGAAACCGGCACAAAGGCCACATCCACACGGATCATGCCGCGGCGGTACAGCGTGGGCAGCGAGCGCAGAATGGTGGGCATAAAGCTGACAAGGCCGCGGCTTTGCAGCTTGCGCTCATAGTCACCGATATGCCAGCTGTAATAGTGAAAAGCGGTTTGCTCGGGGTCACATTCCACAACCTCGATGCGCGGGCGGATCACCAAACCGCCGCGGATCTTGACATCGTGCAGCTCTTCTTTTCGGGCGGCAAGGGCACTGTCCAAAAGATCGGGAAAGCCTGCGCCGAAGCCATAATCCACCCAATCGCCGCTTTGCACAGCCATAACGGCCTGTTCGGGAGATACAAATTTTTGTTTCAGTTCACTCAGCATAGTTTTGCTCCTCTTATAAAAATACGCATACCGCCGATAAAAGCGACAGTATGCGTATGGGGGTTATCCTGTTTTAGTAGGCGATGCCCCAAACCACCATGGACTGGGCGGGCTTACCGCAGCAGGGGCACACATCGCTCAGGCGCTCCTGTGCAAAGGGCATGCAGCGGCTGCTCAGGCCGGCTTCCTCTTTCATCTTCAGCTCGCAGGCAAGATCGCCGCACCACATGGTTTTGATGAAACCGGTTTTGCTGGAAGCAATCTCTTTCACTTCGTCCAGCGTGGTGGCGGTGTAGGTGCGGGCCTCGCGGTTTTCCAGCGCACGCTCGTACAGGTTCTTGGCCAGAGCCTCCAAAACCTCGGGAATACGGGTTTCCAGCTCGTCCAGACTGCACACGATCTTTTCGCGGGTGTCGCGGCGCACCAGAACGCACTGGTTCTGTTCCATATCCTTGGGGCCGATCTCAAGGCGCAGGGGAACGCCCTTCATCTCCCACTGGCTGAACTTCCAGCCGGGGCTGTTGTCGCTGTTATCCAGCTTTACGCGGGCAAAGGCGCTTACGCGCTGTGCCAGCTCGGCTGCCTTTTCGCTCACGCCGGGCTTGTGGGCGGCAATGGGCACGATCACCACCTGGAAGGGGGCAATGGCGGGGGGCAGGATCAGGCCGTTATCATCGCCGTGGGTCATGATCACGGCGCCGATCATGCGGGTGGTCATGCCCCAGCTGGTCTGGAACGGATACTGCAGCTTGTTGTCGCGGCCCTGGAAGGTGACATCATAGGCGCGGCTGAACTTATCGCCAAAGTAGTGGCTGGTGCCGCACTGCAGGCTTTTGCCGTCCTTCATCATGCCTTCGATGGTATAGGTGGCCTCAGCGCCGGCAAACTTTTCCTTGTCGGTTTTGCGGCCGCGCACCACGGGAATGCACAGCGACTTTTCGGCAAAATCGGCATAGCAGTTCAGCTGCTGCTCGGTTTCGGCGCGTGCCTCATCGGCGGTTTCGTGAATGGTGTGGCCTTCCTGCCACCAGAATTCACGGCTGCGCAGGAAGGGGCGGGTGGTTTTTTCCCAGCGCACAACGCTGCACCACTGGTTGTACAGCATGGGCAGCTCGCGATAGCTGTGCAGCACATGAGCCCAGTGATCGCAGAACATGGTTTCGCTGGTGGGGCGCACAGCCAAACGCTCTTCCAGAGGCTCGCTGCCGCCCATGGTGACCCAGGCCACCTCGGGGGCAAAGCCGTTTACCAGCTCGCCCTCTTTTTTCAGCAGGCTTTCGGGGATCAGCACGGGCATGGCCACATTCTCATGGCCGGTGCGCTTGAACTCGGTGTCGAGAATATGCTGCATATTTTCCCAAATGGCCTGGCCGTAGGGACGCATGATCATAAAGCCCTTTACGCTGGCGTAGTCCACCATTTCTGCTTTCAGGCAGATATCGGTATACCACTGAGCAAAATTTTCTTCCTGGCTGGTGATGGCCTGAACCAGTTTTTTGTTGTCTGCGCTCATGTTTACTCCTGTTCTTATATGGCAGCCTGCCCCGAGAGGCTGCACCCTCAAAAAAACAAACCGATGCTCGGGGCACGGCAAAAACGACAAAAAATCCCCTGCGCAGCGGGCAGAAGCCAAAGGGCACAAACTGCGCGCAGGGGATGATGGCACCTTACAAATCAGGTGTGGTCTTCCACATAGGAAACCACGCTGCCTACGGTGCGCAGCTTTTCCACATCCTCGTCGGGGATCTCGATGTCAAATTCATCCTCCAGCGTCATCACCATATCCAGCACGGTGAGGCTGTCAGCCTCAAGGTCGTCGATGATATCGCTTTCGGGGGTGATCGAATCAGCAGGAATGTCCAGCTGCTCGGCCAGCAGGTCACGGATTTTTTCAAAAATCTGGGTATCCATCGTTCATTGCTCCTTAGAAATCAAGTTTACTATAAATTATATAGCCCATCTGGGGGATTCTGTCAACACCCTATTGCAAAGTTTTGTGTTTTTTTGCGGAGTACAGGCAGCACGCCAGATTCTTCTTGTACAAAGCGGGGAAAATCTGTATAATATATAAGGTATATAAATAAGGGCCGTACCGCCATTTCTCAGCGCTGATCCGATGCAGGGGCGTGCCCTGATCGGATCGCCCGGGAAAAAGCAGAAAGGCTTTCGCCATGATGAGAGGAGAGAAACACCGTGGAACTGGCTTTTACCAAAATGCAGGGCTGTGCCAACGACTATATTTATCTGGACTGCCGCAAAACCGGCCTGCCCCTGCAGATCGCCGAATGGGCCCGGCAGCTTTCCCGCCGCCACTTTTCGGTGGGAGCAGACGGCATTATCTGCATTTGCACACCCCAATCCTCCACAGCCCATGCCACCATGCGTATGTTCAACGCCGATGGCAGCGAGGGCAAAATGTGCGGCAACGGCATTCGCTGCGTTGCCCAGTGGCTGCATGAGCATGTGCCTGTGCTGGCAGGCGAAAAGGTGCTGCGGGTGGATACCCTGAGCGGCTTGAAAACGCTGCACTATAAAGGCAACGATTGCTGGCAGGTGGAAATGGGCTGCTACAGCACCAAGGCTGCCGATCTTCCGGCTGTGAACATGGGCGAGGGGCCGCTGGTAAAGGCCCCCATCACCGTGCAGGGCAGGGAATATCAGGCAAGCTGCATCAGCGTGGGCAATCCGCACTGTGTGGTACACTGCGAGGATGTGCCCGGGCTGGAGATCGAAAAGATCGGCCCTGCCTTTGAAAAGCACGAAAATTTTCCCGAGGGCGTAAACACCGAGTTTGTGCAGGTCGTGGATGAAACGCATCTGATCATGCGCGTGTGGGAGCGCGGCAGCGGCGAAACCTATGCCTGCGGCACCGGCACCTGCGCCACCGTGGCCGCCATGGTGGAAGAAGGCATCTGCCAGCGCGAAACCGATGTGCAGGTGCAGCTTCTGGGCGGCGTGCTGACCATTCGCGTTTGTGCTGACGGCAGCGTGCTGATGACAGGCCCTGCCAAAACCGTGTACGAGGGCAAGGCCATTCTGCCTGAATAAATTCGTCATACTGTGCGAAATGCACCGTGTATAAAACCGCGTGGGCGCATTTGGACGGCCCACAAAATTTACAGAGAGGGGACTGTTTATTATGAACATCAACAAGCATTACGCTGAACTGGCCGACAGCTATCTGTTCAGCACCGTGGCCCGCAAGGCCGCAGAATTCCAGAAGGCAAATCCTGACCGTGAGGTGATCAAGCTGAGCATCGGAGATGTCACGCTGCCGCTGGCCAAGTGCGTGGTGGAGGCTATGCACAAGGCTGTGGACGAAATGGGCACGGCCGAGGGCTTTCATGGCTACGGCCCTGAGCAGGGCTATGACTTTTTAAAGGATGCCGTGCGCGATTATTATGCCGGCCACGGCGTGAACCTGAAAAGCGGCGAGATCTTTATCTCGGACGGCGCCAAGAGCGATCTGGCCAATGTGCTGGGCCTGTTTGATGTCAACAACACGGTGCTGGTGCCTGACCCCGTATATCCCACTTATGTGGACGATAATGTTTCGGACGGCCGCAAGGTGATCTATGCCAAGTGCGACGAAAGCAACAATTTCCTGCCCATGCCGGACCCCAATGTGAAGGCAGACATCATTTATATCTGCAGCCCCAGCAACCCCACCGGCGCTGTGTACACCCCCGAGCAGCTGAAGGTATGGGTGGACCATGCCAACGCCACCGGCGCTGTGATCCTGTTTGACGCTGCCTATGAGTGCTTTGTAAGCGAGCCCGGCTTGGCACGCAGCATTTTTGAGGTGGAGGGCGCACGCACCTGCGCCATTGAAATCTGCAGCTTCTCCAAGATCGCAGGCTTCACCGGCACCCGCTGCGGCTACACCGTGGTGCCCGAGGAGCTGGAGCGTGGGGGCCGCAGCCTGCACCAGATGTGGCTGCGCCGCCAGACCACCAAGTTCAACGGCGTGCCCTACATTGTGCAGCGCGGTGCTGCCGCCGTGTTTACCGAGAGCGGCATGGCTGAGATTCAGCACAATCTGGACTATTACCGCCGTAATGCACAGGTGATCGGCAAAGCGCTTGAGGAAGCAGGCGTGTGGTTCTGCGGCGGCAAAAACAGCCCCTATCTGTGGATGAAATGCCCCGGCGGCATGACCAGCTGGGAATTCTTTGATTACCTGCTGGAAAAAACCGGCGTGGTGGGCACGCCCGGCTCCGGCTTTGGCCCCTGCGGCGAAGGCTACTTCCGCCTGACCGCTTTCGGCAATGCCGAAAAAACCAAGATCGCTGCCGAGCTTTTGAAAAAGGCGATCATGGAGCTGTAACAACTGCATAACAAAAACCGCCCCGCCCCGATTGGCTTTGCCAATCGGGGCGGGGCGGTTTGATGCATACGGATTTTATCAGGTGGCCTCCGGTGCGGGGGCCTGCGCAGAGTCCTCGGGCTCCTCGGGGTCCTCAGACTGCTCGGTGCAGGGGGGATACAGCGTTTTTTTGCCCTCGGGCTCATGCAGGTCAATGGGCGAAGGTTCGTCGGCCTGTGCATTCAAAAAATCTACAGGAAGGCCGTTATCGTCCACATGGGGCTGATGATCGTGGGGCACGGTGGTGTGATGGTGGCTGAACAGCGGTTCGTCCGGCTCAATCTCGGCAAAAATACTGCCTTCCTCGGGCTTGGTATCAAAATCGTGTACATACAGATATTTGCGGGTGGCAAAGATCACGGCGATGGCCAGAATGCCGATGGAGATAAATTTCAGGTCGGTATGATAGACCACGATGGAACGAGCCATGGCAAACAGCAGCACCTCCAGCGCAGAGCCGGGGGTGTGCTTGCACAGCATTTTCAGGGCTTCCACGCCCACCACAATGGTGAACAGCACCTCCAAAAACTCTGTGAAGCTATGGCTCAGATCCTTGCCGAAAACCAGATGCAGCAGCTCGGGGAACAGGCGAAGCATCGAGATCAGAAGCGCCACCGTAAGCAAGCCGGCCAAAATCAATTCCAGCATATGGCTGGCATGGTAGATAAGCAGGTTGAAAAAGTGCAGCACCTGCTGGCTGCGGGTCACCTGCGTTTGAATGTTGCCTTGGATGCGTTTATAAGGCATAAGCGGCCCTCCTTAAAAATCAAAGATCTACCGTGTTGGTGATGCTTTCCACACATTTGCGGAACTGCGGCATATCCTCTTCGGTGCCGGTAAACACCCAGTTGAAGGTCATATCCGCATCGATGCCCACGAACAGCTGCGAAAAGCTGCAGTCAGAGCCGGTGCATTTCAGCTCGGCCTGATACGAGGGAAAGCCGCACACGGGCTGGCTGTCGATGGAAACCACCTCAATGCGCATGGATTCATCGCGCAGCTGCTCGGCATACATGGGCTGCAGCGCAGCCACCAGAGCATCAATATCGGGTGTGGAAAAATCGGGGTCCTTGGCGCTGGTGGTCAGGCTGATCACCGCACCGTTTTCGTTGGTATAATAGGCCAGTGTGCCGGGCATTTCGGCTTCGGAAAAGCCCTCGGGCACGTCAATGGCAAAAGCCGGGCCGGGCTCCGGCGTGGGCTCAGGCTGCTGGGAAGAAGCCGAGGCGGCCGAGGCACTGTCGGCGGCGGGGGCGCTGCTGCCGCAGGCTGTGCAAAGGGAAAGCGCCAGCAGCAGTGCGGAAAAAAGAATGTGTTTTGTTTTCATCATATTTGTACTCTTTTGCAAAAAATCAGCCCGCCGGAACAAGCAATATCCGGCGAGCCGAACGAAGGGTGTGTTATACAGGAAAATCCATGCAAACGCGGGCCTTGGTAAAGGGGCGAACCTTAGAGTCGGCCACGGCCACATGGGCGGGGTGCGTGGCATAAGCGCGCAGGCTTGCTTCGTCCTGCAGGGTGCAGTCCAGCATCATGTCGGCGTTGGAAGTGTCGATGCCGTTGATGTTCACCTGCACGCTCAAAAGGCCGGGCACCTGGCCCACAAGCCCTTCCAGAGCGGCCTTGGCTTCCCGCTTTACGGCTTCTTTCAGCTCAGGGGTCAGTTCGTCTTTGAGCTGCCACAAGATCACATGCTTGAACATGGTAAAATACCTCCGAAAAATTATTTTTCGTTCCAGATGGGCTGCTTCAAAACCCACTCGCCGTACTCGTTTTTCTCAAACAGGTCACGGTTGTAGAATTTATCGATAATGGCCCAGAACTCGGTTTCGGTATAGCCGCAGAACTCGCAGAAATCACGCACGCACAAAGGGTCCAGCTTGCCGTCGCGCTCTTTGATCACCGGGATCGCTTCCTTGCGGGTCATCTTGCCGTAGCGGATGTAGCGGGCGGTGTAATCGGTGGCGGCGGCATGGCCGAACTTGGGATATTTCAGCCAGCTGTGTACCAGATAGGCGCGGCTGTCGATCTGGTCAAAGTTTTCGGCATGATGGGTACGGTCCCACTCGTGGGTCAGATCATGGAAGCCGTGCTGCTTGGCAATCTGGTAGTTCTTGTAGCTGTTCCAGGGCAGGAAGTAGCTCATATAGAACGGATCCAGCTTCTTGAGCTCCTCGGGGGTGGGGGCCAGCGTGAGGCTCAGGTCGTTTTCGGTAACACCGTCGCCCAGCAGCTCTTCCATGGGCATTCCAACGGCCACGCCGTTTTCGATCTGCCCCATGGCGGAATAGGTTTCCTCGTCGGCATTGCCGCCGTATTCAAAGCTGACATTTTCGCCGTAGCACAGCAGCGGCGTGTTGAATTTGGCAGCCATGTGCAGGGGGAAGGTGTAGATCAGGCGGTCCACATACCAAGTGGGCTTGCCGTATTTTTCAAAGAATTTGCGCATCAGGATCTTCTGCGCCTTGATGTTGGGCTTGCAGCTGATGATGGTGCAGCCGAATTCCTCGCTGATGTTTTTCAGGTTGTGCTTGCCGGCCTCGGTCATGGGGAAGTTGTCTTCCACGCTGAACAGAATGGGGTTCATGTGCATGACCTCTTTGAGGATATACACCTGAAAATGGCTGTCTTTGCCGCCCGAAGCAGCCACGGCGCAGTCATAGCCGCCGGGGCCGTTGCAGCCGCGGTATTTATCGCAAAGAGCCTCAAATTCCTTCCAGCGGGCGTTCCAGTCAACATTTTTGCGGTTTTCATAGTGGCGGCAGGCGCTGCAAACGCCCTGCTCGTCAAAAGTGATGCCGGGGCGAGTGTCCGGCATGGTGCATTTGGTACAATAACGCATGGGTGCGATTCTCCTTTTATATACGCCGGGGCGGCGTTTTGTGATCAGTTTGTTTTGCCGCGGGAAATGCTGCAGGGGGCTGCGGCTCCAAAAGGCAAAATACTTCCCTTATACTATACTCTATTTTTGGCTTTTAGGCAAGATGCCAGCAAAATTTAGGCCGCGGATGTGAGCGAAAAATCGGCGAAAATATCGGCTTTTTTTGCACAAAACCGCAAGGGGACGGCACAGTGGCAGGCAAAAGTAACGCACCGATGCCGACAGGGCACAGAGTTTTGATTTTGAGAGTGGTTTTTGTCGTGAAAATGCGCTATAATATTTAGGCGAATTTTTCAAAAGCAATCGTTTGAATCTACCAAGGAGCATTGATATGGATCAACTGAAAAAAATGCTGGGGCGGTGCCGGGGCAGCATCATGGCGGCAATAGCCGTGAGCTTTCTGCTGTTTTTATACGGCCCGCTGGAGCTGTATTTTACCAACCGTGCGGATTTCTGGTTCAGCACCGGCGTGCTGCTGCGGCAGTGCGTACTGCTGTTTGTCTGCACCGCGGCAGTGCTGGTGGCCCTGCAGGCGCTGGCGGCAAAATTCTTTCCCAAGCTGTATTCGCTGGCACTCGGCGGGCTGCTGTGGGGGCTGATGGTGTGCTATGTGCAAAACAGCTTTCTTTCGGGCGGCCTGCCCAGCCTGAACGGCGAGGCCGTAAACTGGAATGCCTATCCCGGCCAGCGTGCGGCCTCGGCAGTTTTGTGTGTGGCCGCTGCGGTGCTGGTGATTTTTTTGGCCCGCAAAAAGTGGCTGAACAACGCAGCCTTTTTTGGCGGTGGGGCGCTCACGCTGATGCTGCTGATCACGGTGGTCACGCTGGGGCTGGGCAGCAACGGCGACAGTGCCAGCTATTACTATTCGGGCAGCGAAAAGCTGCAGGAATATTCCTCTGACAAAAATTTTGTGATCTTTGTGCTGGACACCGTGGACGGCGATACCTTTGAGCAGCTGGTAGACGAAACGCCGGAATACAAAGAGGCTCTGCGGGATTTTACTTACTACAGCGACACCCTGTGCGCCTATCCCTACACCTACTATGCTGTGCCGCAGCTGCTGAGCGGCGAGTGGTATGAAGGCGGGGAGGACTTTGAAGTCTACCGCGCCAGAACCCTGCGGGAATCGCCGCTGTTTAAAACACTGGAGCAGCAAAATTACAGCATGGCGATTTATCTTGAGGATAAGCTGCTGAACGAAAACGCTGCGCCCGAGCGGTTTTTCAATATGCATTCCGAAGCGCCCAAAATCGCCTCGCAGGCAAAATTCTGCCATGTGATCCTGCAGATGAGCGGGCTGAAAAACGCTCCGTTTGATTTAAAGCGCTTTTGCTACACCATGCCGGACAATCTGAGCGCCCTGAAGGTGAGCACCGAGTACGACGAAAACAGCTGGTACAGCTGGTATAACATTCCGTTCCTGCAGTCCTGCCAGGCGGCCGACAGCAGCCTGAACCCTGCCGCTGCGCAGGAGCCGTGCAGCGAAAAAATGTTCAAGTACATCCATGTGGCGGGGGCTCATGTGCCTTACAAGTTCGGCCCGCATCTGGAAGTGATCGAGGGCACGCCCGAGGCCAGCTATAAGAACAATGTGGCGGGCAGCATTTATCTGATCGAGGCCTATCTGGATATGCTGCGCCACAACGGCACCTATGACAACACCGCCATTGCGATCATGAGCGACCATGGCTATGCCGAAGATGAAAACGGCGCTGAGATCAACCCCGGCCGCCAGCACAGCATCTTTTTGGCCAAGGGCTTTGGGGAAAGCCACGAGTACGCGGTGAACGAGGCACCCTTCTCGTATGACGATCTGCAGACAGCCTATGCGCGGCTTTTGGGCGGCAGCCCGGCGGGGCAGCTTTGTGATTACAAGGCCGGCGATGCCCGGAAACGCCGCTATTTGAACTATGTGCATGAATTTAAGGGCAGCGAATTTTCGGAAATGAGCGGCAGCGGCTTTATTGAAATGATGCAGACCGGCCGTGCCGATGATCTGAGCACCTTGCAGCCCACGGGCGTGACCTATCAGCCGCCAAAATCTATGGTAGGAGATTAAAACAAAAGGAAGATATGAGTATAATAAAGTCGATTTTTAGCCGTTGTAAGGGCGGCATTCTGGCCGCTGCGGCAGCCTGCTTTATCACACTGGTGTATGGGCCGCTGGAGCTCTATTTTACCAACCGGAAGGATTTCTGGTTTGCACCGAATCTGATCGTGCCGGAAGTGCTGTTTCTGTTTGCGGCGGCACTGCTGCTGTGTGTTTTACTGCTGGCAGCGGCAGACCGCTGGGCCCCCAAGCTATATACTCTGCTGACAGGCTGCTTTGTGTGGGGCACGCTGGTGTGCTATCTTCACAGCAATTTTCTTTCGGGCTGGCTGCCCAGTATGGACGGCTCTGCCGTGGACTGGAACGCCTATCCCGCCCAGCGTGCGCTTTCAGCTGCCGTGTGTGTGGCAGCGGCTCTGTTTGTGGGCTTTCTCGGCTGGAAAAAGTGGCTGCAGAATGCAGCCTTCTTTGGCGGCGGCGCACTCACCCTGATGCTGGCCATCACGGTGGTCACGCTGGGGTTGGGCAGCTCTTCTCTGCAGGGCAGCTATTATTTTTCCACCAACAAGGAACTGCAGGATTATTCTTCCGACAAAAATTTTCTGATGTTTGTGGTGGACACGGTAGACGGCGATGTGTTTGAACAGCTGGTGAATGAAACGCCGGAATATCAGGAAGCGCTGCGGGACTTTACCTATTACAGCAACACGATGAGCGGCTATGCCTATACCGAACTTTCCATGAGCCAATTCCTGACCGGGCAATGGTATGAGGGAGATGTTCCCTTTGAAACATACTGCACGAAGGCTTTGAATGAATCGCCCTTTTTGGCCGATCTGCAAAACCGCGACTACCGCATGGGATTCTATTTCGGCTACAATTTCTTTGATAAGAATTCCGGGCCGGATCGTTTTGTCAACCTGAGCCTGCGCACATCCGAAATCACGACTCACCCGGCGTTCTGGCGGGTGATCCTGCGCATGAGCTGCGTGAAGAATGCGCCGTTTGATTTTAAGCGCCTGGGGTACTGCCTGCCGGAAAAGCTGAATGGTCTGATCCAAAAAGGGCCGGTTGGCTTTGAAAATCGGTTTGAAAGCGATAACGCCGCGTTTTGGAACTATTGCCAGACAACGCCGGTAACAACTACAGGGTCGGACAAGGTGTTCAAATATATCCATCTGGATGGGGCGCATCCGGCGTTTTTGTATGGGCCGCACCTGGAAAAGGTGGCTGGAACCGAGCAGGCAACATATCCGAACAGCGTAGGATCCTGCCTTTATGTGATCGAAAATTATCTGAATATGCTGCGCGAGAATGATTGTTATGACAATACGGCCATTTTGATTTTAAGCGACCACGGCTACGCAGCAAACGGCGCAGATGAGGGGCGTCAGCACAGCATTTTGCTGGCCAAGGGATTTGGCGAGCACCATGATTATGCAGTGAATGAAGCACCGGTTTCTTTCGGGGAAATGCAATCGATCTGCGATGTGCTTCTGGATGGCGGCATGTCCGATGAGATCAGCACTTACCGGGCAGGCGACAGTAGAGAGCGGCGTTACATGCTTTCTTCCATCATTTCTACCAAAAACAACCAATTTACTGAATATATGCAAACCGGCTATGCAGGGGACCTGAACACCATGCAAAAAACCGGGCGTGTGTATAAGATCGTAAAAGCCTACGGAGCATAAAAAATGAAAACTACTTTGAAGCGCTGCAAGGGCGGCATTCTGGCCGCTGCGGCTGCCTGCTTTATCACGCTGGTGTATGGGCCGCTGGAACTCTATTTTACCAATCGCGAGGATTTTTGGTTTGCGCCGAATGTGATCGTGCCGGAAGTGATATTCCTGTTTGCGGCGGCACTGCTGCTGTGTATTTTACTGCTGGCAGCGGCAGAACGCTGGGCCCCCAAACTGTATGCCTTGCTGACAGGCTGCTTTGTGTGGGGCACGCTGGTGTGCTATCTTCACAGCAATTTTCTTTCGGGCTGGCTGCCCAGCATGAACGGCACGGCCGTGGACTGGAACGCCTATCCCGCCCAGCGTGCGCTTTCAGCTGCCGTGTGTGTGGCAGCGGCCCTGTTTGTGGGCTTTCTCGGCTGGAAAAAGTGGCTGCAGAAAGCAGCCTTCTTTGGCGGCGGCGCACTCACTCTGATGCTGGCCATCACGGTGACTGCCATCGGCATTTCTAGCACCTCTACGGCAGGCAGCTATTATGTGTCTACCACGCAGGGGCTGCAAACCTACTCTACCGACAAAAATTTTGTGATCTTTGTGGTGGACTCGGTGGACGGCAATGTGTTTGAACAGTGGGTCAATGAAAACCCGGAATACCGTGAATCATTGCATGACTTTACCTATTATCGCAATACACTCAGCGCCTATCCCTATACCTATTACGCCGTAACGCAAATACTTACCGGCGCGTGGTACGAGGGCGGCGAGGACTTTGAAACCTTCCGCTCACGCGCAGTGCGGGAATCGCCGCTGTTCCAAACGCTGCAGGAACAAAATTATCAGATGGGCATTTATTTCACCGAAAATCTGGTGGATAAAAATGCAGAGCCGGAGCGCTTTTTCAATATGCGCTGGGGGGCTCCGGATATTGTTTCGCACCCGGCGTTCTGGCGTGTGATCCTGCGCATGAGCTGTGTGAAAAACGCACCGTTTGATTTTAAGCGCCTTGGCTACAGTCTGCCCGAAAAGCTGAACGGGTTAAAGCTGATCGACAAAGATCAGGCCGATGCAGATTTCACGGTTTCCAATCGCGACTTTTTAAGCTCGTGCCAAAAGGCGGATACTGTGCTCAATACCAGTGCAGAAAACACGAGCTGCGAAAATAAAATGTTTAAATACATTCATGTGGAAGGGGCGCACACACCGCTGCAATACGGCCCGCATATGGAGGATCTATCCGGAACAGAACAGGCAACATACCAAAACCAAGTGGCCGGTACGATCTATCTGATTCAGAATTATCTGGATATGCTGCGTCACAACGGCAGCTATGACAACACGGCTGTGATCATTATGAGCGATCATGGCTACGAGGTGACCCCCGGGGCAAAAAATCTGGAGGAGGAAAAAATGCAGAGCGCCCGGCGCGGGCACAGCATTTTTTTGGCCAAGGGGTTTGGCGAAAAACACGCTTTTGCCATGAGTGAGGCACCGCTTTCCTATGAAGATCTGCAGCAGGTATATACAAAACTGCTGCAGGGCAGCACATCAGAAAACCTGATCGAATGGCAAAAGGGAGAAACGCGTCAGCGGAGATATTTGAATTATCAGCAGGAAAACTTATCCAAAAACGGCTTTGAGGAACTGCTGCAAACGGGATATGCCGATGATATGGCAACGCTGCAGCCAAGCGGCAGGCAGTATTTTGTAAACAAAGGCATTTTGCAATAACCTATCATTAAAAAAGCAGCGCAGCCCTGCCGATCATGCTCAGATCGGCAGGGCTGCGTTTATTTATGGTGTTTTATTCGGAATGGCTTTGCCCAGAATATCCTCTTGCTGCACAGCCCCCACCGCCAGATAGCGGCTGTCCTTGCTTTGGGCACGGTTGTCACCCAGCACAAAGTATTCATTGCTGCCCAAGCAACACGGCAGCGCGGCATCACCCGGCAGCGTTTGCGGGGCGTTTTCCTGGGGCTCACCGTTCACATAAACGATTCCGTTTTGAATATCCACGGTATCCCCCGGCACGGCGGCCACGCGCTTGATCAAAACGCTTTGCAGGCCGCGGCAGCGAAAGGCCACCACATCGCCGCGCTGATACGCCGAGCTGTGCTTATCCAGCAGCACAAACTCCCAGCTGTGATAGGTGGGGGCCATGGAATCGCCCTGCACCAGCATCAGCTGAAAATGAAACACCGAGATATACAAACAAAGCAGTATAATGCAAAGCAGGGCGCAGCAGCGGCGAAAAACGCTGCTGTGCGCCCAGACAAAGCTTTGGAACATATTACTTTTTGTCGGCATCGCCGGTGGTGCTGGCGGCCATGATATCGTCCGACTCTACCTCTTTGTTGCGGTTTTCGTCGATACCCAGCTTGTTGCTCAGCTTCTTTTTGGCACGGCGCCAGTAAATGCCCACAGCAGCGCCGATGGCGATCACGATGCCGGCAACGGCCTGGATCACATAGGTCATCACAGAGGGGTCAATGTAAGCGTTGGCGGTCACGCCGAACACCATCATGCAGCACAGGGCGGCATAGGAAGCGCCCAGAACAGAAAAAAGCTTTTTCATGGTTATTGTTCCTTTCGTTTTTGAATCTTGGCCTGAATGGCGGAAATCAGATAATCTGCGCCAACCTGAGCACTGCTGCCCAGATTGTAAACATATTCATGCACAAACCGGTCGATCTTATCGTGGTACTGCGCGCTGTTTTCGATCAGGTTTGTAACAGCGGGGGCAAGCTCGTTCATGTGATCGGGTGCTACCACAGCGCCGATCTCGGCACGCATCCAGATGTTGATGGGCTTCACATCGATCTTTTGATACTCGGGGTTCATGATCTTCATGGGAGTATCAATAAACAGCACGGGGCGGCAGGTGGTGAAAGCATATTCATAGGCAATGCCGCTCCAGTCCGTGATCATCATGTCGGCCTCAAACACGGTGCTGTTGGAGGAAAAATCAGTTTGGATCTCAATGCCCAAAGGCCCGTATTTGGCTTTCAGGCTTTCCATCTTTTCGGGCATGTGGCGCACATGCTGGGGATGGGGGCGCACAATAATATGATAATCCAGATCCTTCAGATTGTCCAGCATTTCTTCCAGGCAGCTGTCCACAATGTTATCCGGCTGCCAGCTGGGTGCGATCAGAATGGTCTTTTTCTCCTTGGGCTTGTCCTCTGTGTGGGCGGCGGCATAGTCGGCGCGCATCTGGTCCAACAGGCAATAGCCCCAGTCTACGATCTTCTTTTTGGGCAGGCCGTATACTTTTTCGGTGGCCTCCACCTCGGCGCGCTGCTCCTTGCCGGTGCAGAACACGGTGTCGAAATGATCCACACAGCCCTGGCGGCAGGTCAGGTTATAGCTGCCCATATCATGCGGAATAAACACATATTCCACATCCTTGCTCACATAGCTGCGCTTGATGTGATAGTTTTCCAGATCCGGCATGGTCATCACCACCACATCGGCCTCCATTTTCATCATCAGCGTGATCAGCTTTTTTTCACCGATATAATAGGGCTTGATCTTGGGCTGGGTTTCTGCCAGCTGGAAAATAGCATCGTTGGGGTCGCTGGTGATATAGTGGATGGTCAGGTTGGTGCGGCGCAGAAGCTCTTCGATAATGCCGCGGAAATACTTGTAAAAACCGGTGTTCTCCGAATAAAACACAATGTGCTTGTTGGCAATTTTGAAAAAGCGCTTATAGTCGGCACGCTCCCGGCGCGACTCGGCATCGCCGAAGCGGCGCTTTTTGCCGCCCAGATTTTTGAGGGCTGCCAGCTCCTGCTTGCTTTTTTCCAAAGCCTCGTAGTCCACATACTTTTTGGGCGGGATCAGCCAGTTCAAAAGATACAGCTGCAAAACGGCAAACAGGTTGCTGGCCATCCAGTAAACGGCCACGCCCACAGCCACAAACCAGCCCAGATACAGCGAAAGGCCAACAGAAAAAGCCATCATGCCGTATTTGTTGGCCTTGCTCTGCTCGGCCTGCAGCACATTGCTGGCATTTTGTGCAACGCACAGGATCCATGCCGAAACACCGGCCAGCAGCGGCGAAAGCACCAGCATGCCGCCCGTCTGGCTGGGCACCAGCGAAAGATCCACATGGCCGAAAAAGGTCATATCGATGGAAGGATCCAGCATACCGGCCTTGATTACCTCGATCAGGCCCATCAGCAGCAAGATCTGCACGGCCATGGGAATGATGGAAGCGAACGGGTTGTACTTATAGCGCTTGTAAATGGCGTTGGTTTCCTCGGCGATACGATCTTTATCGCCGAAAAAGCGGGCCGTGATGTGGTTGATCTCCGGCTGCATTTTTACCATTTTAATAGAGTTTTTCTGCACCCAAACCGACAGCGGCATGAGCACGATCTTGCTGATCAGCGTGAACAGAATGATGGCCAGGCCATAATTGCGGCACAGCCGATAACAAAAATTCATGATCACGGTCAGAATATTCAGTAATATCGACATGAAGGTTCCTCTCTGCACCCAAAGCGGGAATGCGTGTATACAGTATAGTGCTTTTATAATATGAAACCTATGCTATTATAGCGAATATCAGAGAAAAAAGCAATGCAAAAACGCCCAAACATCAGGCATCCGGAGGCGAAGGATACACCGTGCCGGTGGGATGGAAAGTGGAGCGGTCCCCCGCAAAGCCGGTTTGAATATATTCTGTCAGCGGGTTGCCGGGCACAAAATAATCCAGAAAACGGCGCTCGCGGGCATCGCCCTCGTGCCAATCAAACAGTGCGTCAGAGGATTTTCCCGCCAGAAGCCGCAAAAAGGCAGGCTGCAGATCGGCATACGAAATGGGCGCGCTGTTCGTGGTAAAATCATGGCTTTCGCCAAAGCCCTTGGCCAAAACGATGCCGTGCTGGTGGTAATAACGCCCCACCACCTGGGTTTCGGGGTCAACATTATAGCCGTGATCGGCCAAAATCACAATGGCCGTGTTGTCATACACGCCCTTTTCGCGCAGCATATCCAGATAGTTTTCCACCGTGAACAGGCTGGCACGCAGCATATTGTCATAGGTGGCATCCGCCCCTGTGGCGGGGTTGAGATCGGGCAGATATTTAAAGTCGGAATGGCCGCCCTCCAAGTGGATAAACTTGAAGGTGGGCTGCTCCACCGTGGCAAAATGGGGCATATAGTCGGTAAGCTCCTTGGTGAGCCAGTAAAACTCGGTCATGCGCCAGGTATAGAGCGAAGTGGAGTCACCGCCGCCGGATTTCAGCCAGTCAAGATCGGCCGGAAGGGTGTAGCAAAAGCGCTTGAGATCAAACGGCGCATACTGCACACCGGCCATCTGCAGCACGGTTTTCACAAGCCCCAGCTTAGAGCCGACCTCGGGGTTATCATCGCGCATATTGATAAAAAGGCCGCTGTTTTTGGCAATGTCCACCGTGGCATCCGGCGAATAATAGCCCATGCTGTAGCCCTCGGCCTTTAATTCGTTCAGAAGCGGCGAGGTTTGCAGCATACGCGAACGGTAGTCGGCAAACGGCTCGGCGTTTTCGTACCATTCGCCGCCCAGAATAAAGGCGGCGGAATAAAAAGTGTAGCTGTAGGCTGCCGTGGCGTTGTCATAATAGGTGAAATCGCGCAGTGCCTCAGCATGGGCGGGGTCTTCGTTTAACACACGGGAAAAATCGTTGCCGTCCACCGAGTCCAGCATCAGCACCACCACATTTTTTTTGGTGGAATAATCCTCAATGCCCTGATAGGTGGAGCTGAAATACTGTGAGGGCTTGTAAGCGCCGGTTCGCAGCGCCACGGTGATCAGCGTGGGCAGCAGGACCCCGATCAGAACCAGGCTTGCCCAGCCGGTAAGGGTTTCCACCAGCGCAAAGCCTTTTTTGAAGCCGAGCAGCAGCAGTGCGGCTGCAGGCAGCACCCATGCAATCAGCGAAGCAATGCGCTGGCCGCCAAAGTGGCTCCACTCCACGGCATCGCCGTTCATAATGGGCAAGCCGCTTACCAAAAAATTGCCCTGTATGTAAAGCGACAGCAAAAAGGCCAGACCCAGCGTGAGCAAAATGCTGTACAGCCGGGGCCAGCGGCGCAAAAACAAAAGCAGTATAGCGCCCGCGGCCCAGCACCCGGCAAACATGGCCAGACAGCAAGGAAGAAGCGAGGTGAAATCAAACCAGAAATCGTCCCGGTTGGTGAAAAATAGCTCCAGCGGCGCATACAGCGCCACCAAAAAGCTCAACGAAGCCGCCAGCGCAAGGGGCGGAAATTTTTTGCCTTTTACAGGCTGATCGCAAAATGTCATGGACTTTCAGATGCCTTTCTTTACACAGAAAAAATGCAGAATACCGCAATTATACTTAATGCCAAATGCATATTATACTGCGGCTTTTTTTGAAATTCCAGACACAAATTGTTAAAAAAGTGTAAAAATAAGCACTCCCCTGTACTGTATCCGTACAGGGGAGTGCCAAAGCTCCAACAGGGGCTGTGCTGAAAAATTAGGCTTCGATCAGGCATTTGCCGGTCATTTCAGCAGGCTGGGGCAAGCCCATAATGTGCAGCATGGTGGGGGCCAGATCGGCCAGCACACCATCCTTGCGCAGCTGCACATCGCCTGCACCCATCACCACCAAAGGAACAGGGTTGGTGGTGTGTGCGGTAAAGGGATCATCGGTGCCATCTACCAGCATTTTGTCGGCGTTGCCATGGTCGGCAGTAAGCAGCACAGCGCCGCCTGCTGCCAGCACAGCGTTCGTCACCTTGCCCACGGCATCGTCCACGGCCTCCACAGCCTTTACCGCAGCGCTGAAAACGCCGGTGTGGCCAACCATGTCGCAGTTGGCAAAGTTGAGAATGATCACATCGTACTTGCCGCTTTCAATGCGTTTTACGCATTCCCCGGCCACCAGCGGGGCGCTCATCTCGGGCTGCAGGTCATAAGTGGCCACCTTGGGGCTGGGGATCACGCAGCGGTCTTCGCCCGGGTAAGGGGCTTCCACACCGCCGTTGAAAAAGAAGGTGACATGGGCGTATTTTTCGGTTTCGGCAATGCGAAGCTGCGTTTTGCCGTTTTTGCTCAGATACTCGCCCAGCACATTGGTAAGCTCTACCGGGGGATAAGCCACCTCCACATTGGGCATGGTGGCATCATACTGTGCCATGCACACATAATGCACCGGGAAGCGGCCAAAGCGGCGCTGGAAGCCTGTGAAAGCATCGTCTGTGAAAATGCGGGTCATCTGGCGGGCACGGTCAGGGCGGAAGTTCATAAAGATCACGGTATCGCCCTGCTGCACGCGGCCACCCTCACAGGTCACGCACGGGATCACGAATTCATCGGTCACATCGGCGGCGTAGCTGGCGTCAATGCACTCCTGCCAGTTGGCGGCGTGGTTGCCCTCGCCGTAAACAAAGGCGGCGTAGGCCTTTTCCTCGCGGTCCCAGTTGCTGTCACGGTCCATTGCGTAGTAGCGGCCGGTCACTGTGGCAATCCGGCCCAGGCCCAACTCGTCGATCTTGGCCTGCAGGTCGCCCAAAAAGCGCTTGCCGTCATGCGGATCGGTGTCACGGCCGTCCATGATGCAGTGCAGATACAGCTGCTTTACGCCCATGGCCTTGGCCATTTCCATCACGCCGAACCAGTGGTCGCTGTGGCTGTGTACGCCGCCCTCGCCCACAAGGCCCATCAGGTGAACTGCCTTGCCGGCATCAATGGCGGCCTTCATGTTGCGCACAAGAACGGGGTTTTTCAGCATTTCTCCATCGTGAATGCTTTTGGTGATCAGGGTGAGCTGCTGATAAACGATGCGGCCCGCGCCCATGTTGGTGTGGCCCACCTCGCTGTTGCCCATCTGCCCATCGGGCAGGCCCACATCCATGCCGCTGGCACCGATGGTGGTGCAGGGATACTGTGCCATCAAACGATCGATATTCGGCTTTTTGGCGGCTGCAATGGCGTTGCCGCGCACATGGTCGGGCACCCAGCCAAAGCCGTCCATAATACAAAGTAAAACAGGTTTTTTAGCCATTTTGCGTTATCCCTCCCGGCGGGCTCAGCCCTTGGTGGCTGCTTCTACGATCACAGCAAACTGGTCTGCCTTCAGGGCTGCGCCGCCGATCAGGCCGCCGTCCACATCAGGCTTTGCCAGCAGTTCTGCGGCGTTTTTGGGGTTCATGGAGCCGCCGTACTGCACGGTGAGGGCCTTGGCGGCTGCTTCGCCGTACAACTCGCCCACCACCTTGCGAATGGCTGCGCAAACCTCTTCGGCCTGCTCGGCGGTGGCGGTTTTGCCGGTGCCGATGGCCCACACGGGCTCGTAAGCAATGATCACATTCTGCAGCTGCTCAGCGGTCACGCCCAGCAGAGCAATCTTGGTCTGCATACGCACCAGCTCTTCGGTTACGCCCTGCTCGCGCTGGGTCAGGTTTTCACCCACGCATACGATCACCTTCAAACCGGCGTTCAAAGCGGCCAGAGTGCGCTTGTTTACGGTTTCGTCGGTTTCGGCAAAGTACTGGCGGCGCTCGCTGTGGCCGGTGATCACATATTCCACGCCCAGATCCAAAAGCATATCGGCGCTGATCTCGCCGGTGAATGCGCCGGACTTTTCAAAGTGAACGTTCTCAGCGCCCACATGAATGTTGGTGCCCTTGCACTTGGCAACGGCGGTCACCAGATCAGTGTAGGGGGTGCAGATCACAACCTCGCAGCCTGCATCCTTGACGGCGGGAATCAGCTCGTCGATCAGCTGGGCGGCCTCAGTGGCGGTTTTGTTCATTTTCCAGTTGCCTGCAATAACGGCCTTACGGTTCTGCTTATCCATGATAAAATCCTCTCTTTCGTTCATTCGACAAAAAATAAAAAGGTGCGGCGGCGTGTGGCCGCCGCACCATCAAAAGGCAGGGAGAAAAAGCTGTTTTTACAGCTGCGCGAAAAATTCGCAAGGCATTAAGCGTTCTGGATGCAGGCAATGCCGGGCAGCTCTTTGCCTTCCAGATATTCCAGGCTTGCGCCGCCGCCGGTGCTGATATGGGTCATCTGATCGCCCAGGCCCATCTGCTGCACGGCTGCTGCACTGTCGCCGCCGCCGATCACGGTGGTGGCATCGCTTTCTGCCATGGCCTTGGCCACAGCCAGCGTGCCTGCTGCCAGCGTGGGGTTTTCAAACACGCCCATGGGGCCGTTCCACACAACCGTTTTAGAGGCGCTCACGGCATCGGCAAACAGCTTCATGCTTTCGGGGCCGATATCGCAGCCTTCCATATCGGCGGGGATAGCGGTCACCGGCACGATCTTGGTTTCAACGGGGGCATCGATGGGGTCAGGGAAAGCGGTCACGCAGGCGGTATCCACCGGCAGCAGCAGCTTTACGCCCTTGGCCTTGGCCTTTTCCAGCATTTCGCGGCAGTAGTCCAGCTTGCTGTCATCGCACAGGCTCTTGCCCACCTCGTAGCCCTGTGCCTTTACAAAGGTATAGGCCATGCCGCCGCCAATGATCAGCGTGTCGACCTTTTCCAGCAGGTTGGAGATCACATTCAGCTTGTCGGCAACCTTGGCGCCGCCCAGAATAGCGGTGAAGGGGCGAACAGGATCGTTTACGGCATTGCCCAGATAGCGGATCTCTTTTTCCATCAGATAGCCCACAGCGGTGTCCTGAATATACTGGGTCACACCCACGGTGGAGCAGTGGGCGCGGTGGCAGCTGCCGAAGGCATCGTCCACATAAGCATCGGCCAGGCTGGCCAGATCCTTGCTGAAAGCATCCAGGTTCTTGGTTTCCTCGGCGCGGAAACGGGTGTTCTGCAGCAGCACAACATCGCCATTCTGCATGGCGGCCACTGCAGCCTTGGCGTTTTCGCCTACCACGGTATCGTCATCGGCAAAAACCACGGGCTTGCCCAGCTTTGCGGCCAAAGCCTCTGCCACAGGGGCCAGACTGAACTTTGCCTCGGGGCCGTTTTTGGGTTTGCCGAGATGGCTGCACAGAATCACCTTTGCACCGTCATTCAGCAGCTTCTGAATGGTGGGCAGAGCGGCATTGATGCGGTTTTCGTTGGTGATCTTACCGTCCTTCATGGGAACATTGAAATCACAGCGAACCAAAACCTTTTTGCCTGCGTAGTTGGAATCATCAATCGTTTTTTTACCTAAAGCCATTGCGCATACGCTCCTTTTATTTACATTATAGAAGATGACGCACACAAAATGCGGCGCGTTTGCTCCGTGTATAGTTTTATTATAGACCTCGCACGGATATTTCGCAAGAGCGTTTTTGACATTTATTTAACAAAATGGGCGAATTGCGGAAATCGGAAAAAATCAAGATTTATGCTTGACATTTACGCCAAGATTCTTATATAATGAATTACACTGTGCAGGGAAATGCACATTTGCCTGAATGCTACTGTGGCTCAGTTGGTAGAGCAGCTGATTCGTAATCAGCAGGTCGCCGGTTCAAGTCCGGCCAGTAGCTCCAAATAAAAGCCGCCAAATCGTTGCAAAACGGTTTGGCGGCTTTTTGCGTTTGTGAAAGAAATTCAATAAAAGAGTAGGAAATAATAGATTTCTCCAACTGATCCAAAGCATGGCGGTAGTTTTCAACCTTCTGCAGCATATAAAATCACTCCATCTTTTTGTATATTCTGAAGAAATACAGGGTCATACCGTCTTGAATATGCACAATATCAAATTTCAGCAGGGTTGGCAGTTCCTCACTATAGACTATAGTATATCGGATAAACCGGCAGTTTACGATCATACGAATTGTGTTCGTAAAATAACTTAACTGTTTACTCTGTTGGCAGCGTATACAGCAGGGAAAGTCTATACAAATCAAGACACAGGTGCTATACTATACATAGGATAAGAGAGGCATTTGAGGTGGTCAATTTCGTGGCAGCCACACGCCGATGGTAACGACAAGGGCTTTTGCTCTGAGAGATGCAGGAGAACGCCACGCCTGCCAAATGCCAATCAATGGGGAACGGTTCAGACACCGTTCCCCGCTCCATTTATAAGAAATTTTAAACCACGATGCAAATGCACCGTGGTTTTTTATACCCACCCGGGCTTCGGGGACAGGCGCTCACAGGGTTAAAAATGGGAAAATGGAACGCCCAAGGTTTCGAGAGCCGAAGCAAGTCAATGCCTCAGACCCTGTTTTTGAGGAGTTTTTTTGAGAAAAAATTGAGAAAAATTTGAGAAAACAAAAAAGCTCAAAACTTTTACATATTGCGTTTTGGCTAAAAGCCAAAATTGCAAAATAAAGAAAAAACTCGCATTAAACGGATTTTATTTTGCACTTTTAGAAATTTGCAAAACTTACATAATTAAAAATGGAAAAATATTTAAATAATAAAATCGCAGCCAAAAAGAAAACAAGCGAAAACCTTCAAAAATCGCCGCGGCTTTTTCGCGGGCGGCCCGCAGCCTGACGCAAGAAACAACGGCTGTGCGAATGCCGCAGAAACCGACAGATATCGCGATGATGCAAAAAATGCAGCAAGATTTGCAAGATGTTCTGTTATAAAATTATTTATACGAAAATCAACGAAGAAACGAAAAGAAAACAAATGTAGTACACATATGACGAAAAATGCAGATTGAAATTGCGCTCTGCATGGACTATGATGAAATTACAGATTCATATTTTGTCAAAGGAGGAATGAATTTGGAGCGAGGAAAGCTTGTTCTGGAACGGGAATTTTCCGAACTCGGCGCACTGCAATCAGCACACACGATTCGATATTGCTGCGAATCGGATGAAAGCGGCTGCGAATTTTCGCTTTGGGATGGCTGCAAGCTGGAGCGCTGGCGGGCAAAATGCACAGGCTCTCAGGGGGAGCTTTTGCTGCGGTTTCTGTTTGAAAATGCGGTTTCCCGGGAAAACTGGATCGATATTCTGCAGGATTGCATGGAATATGTATAAAATCTGAAAACGAACATTGCGGGGTAAAAGGAGAATGAACCCAAAGGAGAACCGAAAATTTAAGGTGATGCTGGCCGAAAGCGGCCGCCAGCTGTTTGTTTTGCAGGAATATATCAAGGAAAGGCCGGATACAGAGCTGTGCGGAGCTGCCTGTGACGGCGAAGCCCTTTTGGAATTGCTGGGCCAAGGGCTTGAACCGGATGTTTTGATCCTGGATTCCGACCTGCGCCGGATCAGCGGCATACGCGTTTTGTATAAAATGCGTTCGCTGCGGCTAAAAAGAATGCCGCAGATTCTGATGACCACCTGTACCACGGACGATGGCGTGCGTAAAAGGTATATAGAGGCCGGAGCCAAAAGCCTGGTGGTGAAGCCTTATAAAATGGAGGAGCTGCTCAATCAGGCCATCGACCTGTGCCTGAACGCACCGGAAAGTGTGGAAGCGCGCCTGGATTATCTGATCCGGCTGTATCTGGAGCAAATGCACCTGACGGTGGGGGATGCAGGCTACTGGTATTTGAGCGATGCCGTAAAGCAAATGCTGCAGCACCCGGCCCTGTGCGGCCTTTGCAAGGAAGTGTATGAGCACTGCGGCACACGCTTTGGCGTGAGCCCGAAGGCTATCGAAAGCGGCATTCGCCGTGCCATTGAGCGCATTCATTATGTTTCTCCGCCCGCTTATCGCGAAATGCAGAAATTTTTAAAACTCAGTGCGGAAAAGCCAGTGAGCAACCGTGACTTTTTGGGGCGGATGGCGCAGCAGATCGCACTGGAATGGGAACCGTAAACGATGCTTTATATCAAAGAAGAACATCTGGAACAGAAAAAGCAAAGGAAGCTGCGCGAAAACATTGAGGAATATCTGGCAAACTCGTTTTGCACCATGCAAACCGAGATCGAACTGCTGGAAAAGCATATTCACCAAAATCCGGAATCGCCTACCTATTCTATGGATAGTGAAATGCTGCGGGATATCAGCCTGCGCCTGCGCGCTATGGCGGATGTTTCAAGCAGTATGGCTGCCATACTGCAGGGCGATGCCGATGAACTGCGCGCCCGCACAAGGGCCTTGCCTTTTGCGGAAAGGCTCAGGCTGTTTTGTGAGCGCGTGAACTGGGAAATGAAGGATCTGGGCTATGCAGGCAGAACGATGTATTGTACCGAAAGTCCGGACATCTGTGTGCTGGGCGACCCCGTTTTTATGGAAGCCGTGCTGGTGAACCTGATTTTGGGAATGCTGAAGCTGGAAAACGGCGGCGGCTGCCTTTCGGTGAATTTGAGCAAAAACAAAAAGCAGGCGGAATTAAGGCTTTTTGCAAAGGGAGCCTGTTTCCCCGAAAATGCACGGCAGCTTATCAACGAGCATACGATCGGTGCATCGGCCGAGCTTTCGGGAACGCTGCGCCTTACGCAGGCTTATTGCGATGCAATGAACTGGCAGCTGAGCCTTGCCGAACGGCAAAGCGGTGAGAGGTGTTATTGTGTATGCCCGGCGCAGCGGCACCGGATACACGGCTGTACTCGCGGCAGGCCCATTTTGCGGAAAGGGCCATGTACGAAAGGCTGCACCGCAGGCTGCTGCTGGTGTTCGGCGGGCAGGCGCATGGCCAAACGGTGGGCTGAGCCCCAAAAGCCCGCTTGCGGATGCGGCAATCTGTGCATAGCCGCATGAGATTTTGTAGGATACCGGGATACCACTCTCTATCGATCCCCCTGTGCCCCTTATGGCAGCGCAGGGGGATTTTTTTCTGTCGATGGCTGTTTACAACGGCCAAGATTTATTGTAATATAATAGCGTGGATAGAAATATATATAACAAGCTGTGCCCGGCGGGCGGGGCTTTGTGATATCAGTTGTACGGAGAGGAAGTTTTTGAAATGGAAAAAAGATTCAACCGCATTTTGCTGAAGGTGAGCGGCGAGGCTTTGGCCGGTGAAAAGGGCACCGGCTTTGACGAGCCTACCATGGAATCGATCTGCATGGGCATTAAGGCCGCCTATGATGAAGGTGTGCAGATCGGTGTTGTGGTTGGCGGCGGAAACTTCTGGCGCGGCCGCAGCAGCGGCAAAATGGAGCGCACCTGTGCCGATAAAATTGGTATGCTGGCCACCGTGATGAACGCTTTGGCACTGGCTGACTGCCTGCAGAATGTGGGTGTGCCCGCCAAGGTGATGACCAGTGTGGCAATGCCGCAGGTGGCCGGTGTGTTTACACGGGATGAGGCTGTGGCTGCACTGCAGGCCGGCCAGGTGGTGATCTTTGGCGGCGGCACGGGCTGCCCGTTCTTCTCCACCGATACGGCCAGCGCTCTGCGCGGGCTTGAGATCGGTGCGGATGCCATGTTTAAGGCAACCATGGTGGACGGCGTGTATGATAAGGACCCCAAAAAGTACCCCGACGCTGTGCGCTATGATAAGCTCAGCCTCACCAAGGTTCTGGCAGACCGCCTGCAGGTGATGGACGGCACAGCCGCCACCCTGTGCCGCGAAAACAAGCTGGATATCATGGTGTTCGATCTGAGCGACCCTGCCAACATTGCCCGTGCCGCCCGCGGCGAGAGTGTGGGCACATTGGTGACCGAAGAATAACCCCCTGCACAAAACCATATAAAAAGAAATTATGCCCCACGGGGTAGAAAAGAGGATAAATATTATGAGCGCAAAAACCAAGCCCTATGAGGAAAAAATGTCCAGTGCCTGCAAGCATCTGGAAAAAGAACTGCAGGCCATTCGTGCAGGCCGTGCAAACCCTGCCGTTCTGGATAAGGTTGCTGTGGAATACTATGGCACGCCCACCCCTGTGGCCCAGCTGGCTGCAGTTGCCGTGCCCGAGGCCCGTGTGCTGACCATCAGCCCCTGGGATACCAAGCTGGTAAAAGAGATCAGCAAGGCCATTATGAGCAGCGATATCGGCATCAATCCCATTGATGACGGCCGCGTGATCCGCCTGAACTTCCCCGCACCCACCGAGGAGCGCCGTAAGCAGCTGACCAAGGATGTTTCCAAGCTGGGCGAAGAATCCAAGGTGGCCGTGCGCAATGTGCGCCGCGATGCACTGGATAAATTTAAGGCAGCCAAAAAGAAGAGCGAAATTTCCGAGGATGAGCTGGCAAATCTGGAAGACGAAATGCAGAAGATCACCGATAAGTTTGTGAAAGAGATCGAAAAGATCTGCGAAAGCAAAAACAAGGAGATCATGGAGCTGTAACCGCGGCTGTTTGCTTCATCATAAAAACAACCTGTGCCGTGCATGATCTACTTGCACGGCACAATTTTTGGAGAGGAAAAACAACTATGGCACATTCTGCTGATTTTGCAAAGGGCCTGAGCATTGGCATTATTATGGACGGCAACGGCCGCTGGGCAAAAAAGCGCGGCCTGCCCCGCACGGCGGGCCACAAAAAGGGCGCAGAGGTTTTTCAGGATATTACGCGCTACTGCAACGAGCTTGGGGTGAGCAGTGTATATTTTTATGCGTTTTCCACCGAAAACTGGAAGCGCCCCGAGGAAGAAGTCAGCGCGATCATGCGCCTGTTCGGCGAATATCTGCTCAAGGCGTATGATTACAAAAAAGAGAACAACCGCGTGGTGTTTCTGGGCGACCGCACGGCACTGAGCAAAAAATATCAGGAAGAAATGAACGAGATCGAGGCCAAAACCGCCCAGAATACCGGCATGGTGCTGAATGTGGCCATCAACTACGGCGGCCGGCAGGAGATCGTTCGCGCAGCGCAGCAGCTGGCCCAAAAAGCTGCCGAGGGCACATTGAACCCGGCGGAGATCACCGAGGATATGATGTCGGACTATATGTTTACCCGCGGCCAGAAGGACCCCGATTTTATTCTTCGTCCCAGCGGTGAAAAGCGCCTTTCCAACTTTATGCTGTGGCAGGCTGCATATTCTGAGCTGGTAGAAATGGATGTGCTGTGGCCGGATTTCACGCGCGCCGATCTGGATGCCGCCATTGAAGAATTCAACCGCCGTTCGCGCCGATTCGGCGGGGTGTAAAGCAGGAGGAAGCCCGAAATATGAAAACAAGAATCATCACAGCCGTGGTTGGCATTGCGGTGCTGATCGCAGTTATGTGTCTTTTCGATACGCTCCTGTTTGATCTGGTGATCGCGGCGCTCACGCTTTTGGCCATGCACGAGGCATGGCAGGCGGTGGGCTTTCAGAAAAAAGACTGGTATATCTATGCCGCCGCTGTTCCCACGGTGTTTATGGTGCTGCTGTGCCATTATCATGCCGTGCAGCTTTTGATCCTGCCGGTGCTCACCTGCACGGCGATCTTTTATGCTGTGTGTCTGGTGCTGCGCAGTACCACGCTGGATTTTGGCCGCCTGAGCAGCTTTGCGCTGTTCAGCTGCGTGATCCTTTTGAGCTTTTATTCGTTTGTGTATCTGAAATACCGCCTGCCCCGCGCAGAATACAGCGCCGAAGCCATTTATTTTATCGTGCTGATTCTGTGCTATGCATGGGGCGGCGATACCTTTGCCTATTTTGCAGGCCGCTTTTTCGGCAAACACAAGCTGGCCCCCATCGTGAGCCCCAAAAAAACCGTGGAGGGCGCGATCGGCGGCATTTTGGGCTGTGTGCTGCTGGGGGAAATCTGCACCTATGTATACCAGAACATTGCCGATAAATCGGATATCTTTTTCCATGGTGTAGCCCCGGCATTTTATCTGGTGGTGGCTGTTTTGGGCGTGATCGCCGCAGTGCTGGGCATTTTGGGCGATCTGTTTGCCTCGGTGGTCAAGCGCCAGCACGGCATTAAAGACTACGGCACCATCTTCCCCGGCCACGGCGGCATTCTGGATCGTTTCGACAGTGTGCTGTTCGTTTCGCTGTTTGTGTGCATGACGGTGCGCTACGCCTTTTATTTTGCGGCCTGATCGGCAGGCCCCCAAAGGGAGAGTGTGAAAAATGAGCAAGAAAATTACGCTGCTGGGCTCCACCGGCTCCATTGGAACCCAAAGCCTGGATGTGGTGCGCATGCAGGGATACGAGGTGTTTGGCCTTTCCGCCAACACGCAGGTGGATATGGTTTTGCAGCAGATCGCTGAGTTTCACCCCAAATATGTTTGCATGGCCAACGAAGCCGCAGCCGACCGGCTGGCCGCAGCGCTGGCCGGGCAAACCGGCGCACCGCGTGTGCTGCGCGGGGCACAGGGCCTGCGCGAGCTGGCCGCCATGCAGGGCCCCGATGTGGTGCTCAACTCGGTGGTGGGCATTGCGGGCCTTGGCGCAAGCTTGGCCGCCATTGAAAGCGGGCACGATCTGGCGCTGGCCAACAAAGAAAGCCTTGTCACGGGCGGTAAGCTGGTCACGGATGCCGTGGCTGCCCATGGCGTAAAACTGCTGCCGGTCGACAGCGAGCATTCCGCCATTTTCCAGTGCCTGCAGGATGCCCACAGCGCCAAAACGCTGACCAAGATCCTGCTCACGGCCTCGGGCGGGCCTTTCTTTGGCATGACCACCGAACAGCTGCGCGGCAAAACCCGTGAGGATGCGCTGAAGCACCCCAACTGGAATATGGGCGCCAAGATCACCATCGACAGCGCCACTTTGATGAACAAGGGCCTGGAGCTGATCGAGGCGGTGTGGCTGTTTGATCTTCCGCCCGAGAAGATCCAAATTGTGGTGCAGCGCCAGAGCATTATCCATTCTGCAGTACAATTCTGCGATAATTCGGTTATTGCACAAATGGGGGTGCCGGATATGCGAATTCCCATTCAGTATGCGCTCACCTGGCCGAACCGTGCGCCCAGCCCGGTGCCCGAGCTGGATTTTACCACGCTGAAGCAGATCACCTTTGATGTGGCCGACGAGGACACCTTCCGCTGTCTGGCGGCCTGCAAAAAGGCCATCGGCAAGGGCGGCCTGGGCCCCTGCGCAGCCAATGGCGCCAACGAGGAAGCCGTTGCCCTGTTTTTGCAGGATAAGATCGGATTTCTGGATATCGGGCGTCTGGTGGAAGGCGTGGTGGACAGCGATTCCTACGGCGGCAGCTACACCCTCAGCGATGTATATGAATGTGACCGTATGGCCCGCGAATATGTGCGCAGCCATTTATAAGGCGGCACTGCCATAAACATGGAATACAGCCTGTTTTATGAAACCTGCACAGGGAGGAAATAACGGTATATGAATATTCTAACCCTTGTGGTTTCGGCTTTGGTGTTTGGAATCGTGATCCTGGTGCATGAGCTTGGCCACTATCTGGTGGCCAAGCACAACGGCATTCGGGTGCTGGAATTTTCCATCGGCATGGGCCCTGCCGTCTGGCAGACCGAGAAAAACGGCACAAACTACAGCCTGCGCCTTTTGCCGGTGGGCGGCTTTGTGAGCATGGAAGGCGAAGACGAGGACGGTGAACTGCTGGAGGACTGTGTGCGGCAGCCCGAGAAGGAAAAGGCGTCAGAACAAAGCTACGGCAGTGTAGAGCAGAATATCCCGTTTCCGCTGGCCCGCCCCAAAAAGCGCATTGCGGTGCTGCTGGCCGGGGCCTGCATGAATTTTCTGCTGGGCTTTCTGGCGCTGTTTGTGCTGCTTTCCAGCCCGGACAGCGTGATCGCCAGCCGCCAGATCGGCGAAGTGGATGAAACCTCGCTCAGCGCCCAAAGCGGCCTGCAGGTGGGGGATACCATTGTAAAGGTCAATGGCCATCGGTGCATTGTGGCCGGGGATATTTTTTACGAGCTTTCCCGCACCGAAAATCATCAGGCCAGCTTTGTGGTGCGCCGAAACGGCGAAACCGTGCAGCTGCCTGCCGTGCAGTTCGGCACCACCACCGATGAACAGGGCAACCAGCACATGCAGCTGGGCTTCCGCGTGTATTCCGTGCATAAAAATTTTATCACCGTCACGGTGGAAGCAGCCCGCAGCACAGTGTATTACGGGCGCATTATCTACACCGGCATTCTGGATATTTTCCGGGGCCGGGCCAGCATCAACGATCTTTCGGGCCCGGTGGGCATTGTAAGCACCATCGGCGAGGCAGTCAGCTACGGCTGGCAGGATGTGATCAACATTCTGGCGCTCATCACCATCAATCTGGGCATTGTGAACCTGCTGCCCCTGCCTGCGCTGGACGGCGGCAAGGCGCTGCTGGTGCTGGCGGAGGCCATTCTTCACCGCCCGGTGCCCACCAAATGGCAGATGGCCATCAATGCAGCAGGCATGGCCATGCTGTTTGCGCTTATGATCTTTGCCACATGGCAGGATATTTTAAGGATCTTTTAATTTTGAAAATGTGAGGGAAAAACTATGCGTATTCCGAAACGGGAAGTGAAGATCGGCAATCTGACCATTGGCGGCAACCATCCCATTGCAGTGCAGACCATGCTGAATGTGCCGATAGAGGATGTGCAGGGCAATGTGGAGCAGGCTAAGCGTGTGGCGGCGGCAGGCTGCCAGATCCTGCGCGTTACCGTGCCCACCCCCGAGGATGCCCGCCTGATCACGGCACTGAAAAACGCCGTGGATATTCCCATTGTGGCGGATATCCATTTTGACTATAAGGCGGCGCTGGCCTGTGTGGAAGCGGGCGTGGATAAGATTCGCATCAACCCCGGCAACATTGGCAGTGACGACCGTGTAAAGGCCGTGGCCGATGCCTGCCGCCTGCACGGCGTGCCCATTCGCATTGGTGTGAATGCGGGCAGTCTGGAAAAGCATATTCTGGAAAAATACGGCGCACCCGTGCCCGAGGCGCTGGTGGAAAGCGCCATGTATCATGTGGCGCTTTTGGAAAAACACGATTTTGATCAGATCGTGATCTCCATCAAAAGCAGCAATGTGCCCCGCATGATGGAATCTTACCGGCTGCTGAGCCAAAAGTGCGATTATCCGCTGCATGTGGGCGTTACCGAAGCCGGGACCTATCGCATGGGCCTGATCAAATCCGGCATGGGCATCGGCGGTATGCTGCTGGAGGGCATTGGCGATACGCTGCGTGTTTCGCTGGCCGATGACCCCGAGCGTGAGGTGGAGGCCGGATACGATATCCTGCGCGCCGCCGGCTTTCCGGTGGCAGGCCCCGAGGTGATCAGCTGCCCCACCTGCGGCCGCACACAGTATCCGTGCATTGAAATTGCCAAGGAAGTGGAAAAGCGCCTGAAGGGCTATAAAAAGCCCATCAAGGTGGCCGTGATGGGCTGCATTGTGAACGGCCCGGGCGAAGCGCGTGAGGCCGACATTGGCATTGCAGGCGGCAAGAATGAGGCCATGCTGATCATTCACGGCAAGCCTGTGCGCAAGCTGACCGGCAATATTCTGGAACAGTTCATGGAAGAAATTTACAAGTTGTAAATTGTAGAATATAAAATACAGATAGGACTCACATAAACCTGCCTATTTGCAAGAAAAAGACTGCTTTGGCTGTAATGCTGCCAAAGCAGCTTTTTATGTATCTGGCGAAAAATCGAACAAAAAACCAGCTGTTTCCTACGGGAGAACGGCTTTTCATCGTTTCTGATTTTTATTTTGGATACCATTTGGAAACATTCCAAGAGTATGATAAAATTAGGATAGAAAGGCAGGGCGGTGAGCCGTTTTTGGCAAATGCCCCACGGGGCGGCACGCTGCCTGCTGTGCTTTTTTGGAAAAAATTTTGCAAAGCCTGCCACAAAACGGCCTGCCGGGGTGTATATACGGCAGGCATAGAACACCATCAAGGGAGCGACCCGCTATGAACCGAGCAGCACTGGAAACATGGATCGGCACACATTACGGTGTGCAGGCAGATCATCCCTGGATGAGATCGCCTACCTATGCTGTGTTTCGCCATGCGGACAACCAAAAATGGTTTGCCGTGATCATGGACATCCCACAGGCAAGGCTGGGGCTGCCGGGCGAGGAAATGTGCAGTGTGGTCAACCTGAAATGCGATCCGCTTCTCATTGGCTCTTTGCGGTGCGAAGCAGGGTTTTTTCCGGCGTATCACATGAACAAGGCCAGCTGGATCACGGTTCTATTGAATGAAACCGTGCCCGACGAACCCCTTGCGATGCTGGTGGATATGAGCTTTCAGGCTACCAAGGCGAAAAAACGCCCCCAAAAGCGAAAATAATTTATACAAATAGATATATTAACAGATATATTACGGATAGTAAAAGAAAGGACACCGCATTGAATCTGCTGGTAACGCAGGTCTGGCCCGAATTTGGGGCCGACCCTCAGTTTGCTGCTGCCTTCGGCAGCGTTTTGCTGGAAAAAGTGGAACAGCGCCGCCAAAGCCGCCGGGTGATCTTGGGCCTGCGCAGCGCCGCCCCGCTGGACCCTGCTCTGTGTGCGCGGCTGTGCGTGAGCCTGTCGCCCCAATTTGAGGGCTACGAGATCAAAACCGAAAACTATTTTGGCTACGAGCAGCTCACCGAGCCCGCCTTGCGCCAGATATTGGACGAGCTGAAAGAAGAGGGCGTGCCCATCAACGGCTTTTTGGACGGCGCACCCATCACCCTGCAGGGGCAAAGCATTCAAATTCAGGTGGACGCCGGGCGCAACATTCTGGAAAGCGTGGAATTCCCCGATAAGCTGGCAGACCGGCTTTTAGAGCGCACGGGAACCCGCCCTGCTGTTCAACTGAAGGACGGCGCTAAAATGAACGAAGAAGAGTGGCAGAAGCACATTCAGGAAAAAGTGCCTGCGGTGGCCTTTGCTGCCCAGAAAAAGAAGGGCACGGCCATCAAGGTGCCCGGCCTTGCCTTGGAGGACACCCCCGCCGAGGTGTTCCATGGCGAAATGTTCCGCCCGACCGAGCTTACCCCGCTGGCCGAGCTGGGGGCCGACAATGGCAAGGTGGTGATCTGGGGCGATGTGTTTGCCACCGAAACCAAGGGCAACTTCCGCAAAAGCTATATGGTTTCCATCACCGACTACCATGGCTCGATCAATTTGAAAATGCGCAGCGGCGATAACGATGACCCCAACAAGCCCAGCAAGTGGGAAGGGCTCAAGCCCGGCACCACGCTGGTGGTGCGCGGCAGCTGTACCTATGATAAATACGAGCACGATTATGTGGTGTATCCCTATGATGTGCTGGTGGTGCAGCGCACCCCCCGGCGCGACAATGCGCCCGAAAAGCGCGTGGAGCTGCACCTGCACACCAAGCTTTCCAGCATGGACGGCTTTTGTGATCCCAACGGCATTGTGCAGCTGGCATACCGCATGGGTCACCGCGCCATTGCCGTTACCGACCACGGCGTGTGTCAGGGCTACCCCGAGGCCATGGCTGCCGCCGACAGCATTCATAAAAAAGACCCCTATTTTAAGGTGATCTACGGCTGCGAAGCCTATTTTGTAGACGATATGGTGCCCGTGGTTTACGGCGAGGACGATGAACCCATGAACGGCCGGTTCGTGGTGTTTGATGTGGAAACCACCGGCTTGGATTTTGAGCATGACCGCCTCACCGAAATTGGTGCGGTGGTGGTGGAAAACGGCCAGATCACGGATCGCTTTTCCACCTTTGTGAATCCCGGCATTCCCATTCCGCCCAAAATCGTGGAGCTTACGGGCATCAACGATGCCATGGTGGCCGATGCCCCCGCGCCCGAGCAGGCGCTGAAGGAGTTTCACCAGTGGTGCGGCAGCAGCATTCTGGTGGCGCACAACGGCCACGGCTTTGATATGGAAATGCTGAACCACGGCGCGGCCCGTGCAGGCTTCCGCTTTACCAACACCAATATCGACACGCTGCCCATGGCACAGGTGCTGTATCCGGGCCTGCGCAACTACAAGCTGGACACCGTGAACAAGCACTTGGAAATTGAGCCGTTTAACCACCACCGTGCGGTGGACGATGCGCTGGCGCTGGCCAAGATCTTCTGCAAAATGCTGGAAGATCTGGAAGAACGCGAGGTGCAGACTGTGCGCCAGATCAACACCGGGCTGGGCGGCAACAAGGAAGTGCTGAAGAAAAAGTACTATCACATGATCCTGCTGGTGAAAAACCAGATCGGCTTAAAAAACCTGTACCGCATTGTCAGCGCGGCGCATACCCAGTATTTCTTTAAAAAGCCGCGTGTGCCCCGCAGCCTGCTGAACAAATACCGCGAGGGCCTTATTGTGGGCTCGGCGTGTGAGCAGGGTGAATTGTTCCGGGCCATTGTGGAGGGCCGCAGCTGGGATGAGCTGTGCCGCATTGCCGCCTATTATGATTATCTTGAGGTGCAGCCTTTGGGCAACAACGAATTCATGCTGCGCAACGGCACGGTGGATTCGGTGGAAAAGCTGAAGGACTTCAACCGCACGGTCATTCGCTTGGGCGAAGAGCTGCACAAGCCTGTGATCGCCACGGGCGATGTGCATTTTCAGGACCCCGAGGACGCCGCCTACCGCGCCATATTGCAGGCGGGCAGCGGCTTTAAGGATGCCGACAATCAGGCGCCTTTGTATTTCCGCACCACCGAGGATATGCTGGAGCAATTTGACTATCTGCCCAAAAAGAAAGCCTTTGAAATCTGCATCACCAATCCCAACAAGATTGCCATGACCATCGACAACAACCTGCGCGCCATTCCCCGGGGCACCTACCCGCCCAGCATCGAGGGCGCCGAGCAGCAGCTGCGCGATGCCACATGGAAACGCGCCAAAGAGGATTATGGCGATCCATTGCCCGAAATTGTGGAAAAGCGCCTGCAGAAGGAGCTGGATTCCATTTGCGGCCATGGCTATGCCGTGCTGTATGTGATCGCGGTCAAGCTGGTGGCCTATTCCAACGAGGGCGGCTATCAGGTGGGCAGCCGAGGCTCGGTTGGCTCCAGCGCCGTGGCGCACTTTTCCGGCATTTCCGAGGTGAACAGCCTGCCGCCGCATTATCGCTGCCCCAACTGCAAGCACAGCGAATTTATCACCGATGGCAGCGTGGGCGACGGCTTTGACCTGCCGGATAAAGACTGCCCCAACTGCGGCACCCATATGCTGGTGGACGGCCACGATATCCCCTTTGAAACCTTTCTGGGCTTCTACGGCGATAAAGAGCCGGATATCGACCTGAACTTCTCGGGCGAATACCAAAGCGAGGTGCACCGCTACACCGAGCGCCTGTTTGGCAAGGAAAATGTGTTCAAGGCGGGCACGGTTTCGGGTGTGCAGGATAAAACGGCCTATGGCTATGTGAAAAAATATCTGGAAGAACGCGGCAAAACCGTGAACCACGCCGAAGAGAACCGCCTTACGATGGGCTGCACGGGGGTAAAGCGCACCACGGGCCAGCACCCCGGCGGCATGGTGGTTGTGCCGGACTGCAACGAAATTTACGATTTCTGCCCCATTCAGCACCCGGCCGATGATGTGAAGGGCGGTTTGCTGACCACCCACTTTGAATTTAAATATCTGCACGATACATTGCTCAAGCTGGACGAGCTGGGCCACGATGTGCCCACATTCTATAAGTATTTCGAGGAGTATTCCGGCATTTCGGTGGACAGCGTGCCCATGAACGACCCCAAGATCTACAGCCTGCTCACCAGCCCGGAAGCGCTGGGCGTAACGCCGGAGCAGATCGGCAGCCAAACGGGCACCTTCGGCATTCCCGAAATGGGCACAAACTTTGTGCGCCAGATGCTGCTGGAGGCACAGCCCAAGAATTTTTCCGAGCTGATCCAGATCTCGGGCCTTTCGCACGGCACGGATGTGTGGACGAACAACGCCGATGAGCTGATCCGCTCAGGCACCTGCACCATCGCCGAGGTGATCGGCTGCCGCGACAGCATTATGCTGTATCTGCTGCGCAAGGGGCTGGAGCCGAAAATGAGCTTTGATATCATGGAGGCCGTGCGTAAGGGCAAGGTGGCCAAAAACGGCTTTCAGCCCGGCTGGGAGGAGGCCATGCGTGAGCACGATGTGCCGGACTGGTATATCGAATCCTGCCGCCGCATCAAATATATGTTCCCCAAGGCCCATGCCGTGGCCTATCTGATCGCAGCCATTCGCCTGATGTGGTTTAAGGTGTATCACCCGCAGGTGTTCTATGCGGTGTATTTTACGGTGCGCGGCGCAGATATCGACTACGAGGCCGCCATTGGCGGAACGCGGGTGGCGCAGCAGCACATCAAGGATATCGAGCGCCTGCCCAAAGAGGAACGAAATGCCAAAACCGACGATATGCTGGTTTCGCTGCAGATCGAAAACGAAATGCTGCAGCGCGGCTATGAGTTTTTGCCCATTCAGCTGGGCAAAAGCCGTGCCAGCAAATATCTGGTGGAGGATGGCAAGGTGCGCCTGCCCTTCAGCGCGCTGAAGGGCGTGGGCGAAACGGCGGCCATTGCGCTGGAACAGGCCACCGCCGACGGCCAGCAGTATATTTCCATCGAAGAGCTGCAGCAGGCCAGCGGCGTGTCGGGGGCCATTATGGAAAGCCTGCGCCGGGTGGGTGCGCTGGGGGATTTGCCCGAAACCAGTCAGGTGAGCTTTTTTGGGTAAAATCTGCCGAATTTTCATGGAATTTTTTGGCAGCGCAGCGTATTGACAAAAACGGCGGCATCCGTATAGTAAATAGTAGCAACCAAAGCACATTTGTAACCCTTGTGGTGAAGTGAAAAAGGGGAGTTTATGGCACCGATCATACAAACCATCCATTTAAAAAAGATCTACCGCGTGGGGCAGGAGCGAGTGGCGGCTTTAAACGATGTAAGCATTGCCATCGAGCCCGGCGAGGTGTGCTGCATCGTGGGCCAGTCCGGCAGCGGCAAATCCACGCTGCTCAATCAGCTGGCCGGGCTGGAAAAGCCTACATCGGGGCAGGTGTTTATCGGCAAGCGCGAAATCAGCGCCATGAGCGAGGGCGAGCTGGCGGTGTTTCGGCAAAAATACCTTGGCTTTATTTTTCAAAGCTACAACCTACTGCCCAGCATGACAGCTGCCGAAAATGTGGCGCTGCCGCTTATGTTTAAGGGCGTGCCCCGCAAAGAGCGCTTAAAACAGGCGCACGAACAGTTAAAGCTGATGGGGCTGACCGGGCGCGAAAACCACCGCCCCACCGAAATGAGCGGCGGCCAGCAGCAGCGCGTGGGCATTGCGCGCGCGTTTGTGGGTAGCCCCAAGGTGATTTTTGCCGATGAGCCCACCGGCAACCTGGACAGCGCCACCACACGGCAGGTGCTGTATCAAATGCTGAGCATGAGCAAGCAAAAGGGCATTACCTATATTATGGTAACGCACGAGCAGGACCTTGCCCTGTGTGCAGACCGGGTGATCACCGTACTGGACGGCAAGGTGCAAAGCGATGTGGTGCGCAGCGAACAGCAAAAGCGCGAGGGATATCAAAAGTTATTCGGCAGGCAACTGCCCGGGGAGGAATAAACGATGAAACAGCTGAAAAAACTGGCAGCACTGGTGCTGGCCGTCACCATGGCTGCCGCCGCAGCCGTGCCCGCATGGGCAACAAACGGAGAGAAAAACGCAAACAGCGGCGGTACGCAAAGCGAAAGCACCGCTGCGACCGAACTGGACAACAGCGGCACGATTTATATCAGCAGCTATAATGTGATTTATGAAGATCCCAATGTGAGCCCGATCTTAAAATTCAAGGACGGAGAACTGAAAAATCAGGCAGTTGCCAAAACCGTAACCCTTAAAGTAGTGGATACGCGCGGAATCCCGACCAAGGATAAAGTTGTAGATACAGACACTGTGAATGTTCAGATCAATGGACGAAATTTTTCTGTTGATCACAAGGAGGATATTTCGGTTACCCCCATCAAAGGGCAGGACAAAGCCTATCTGATTACCATTCAAAACCTCAAGTACCATGGCAGCGGCGATAAAGCAACGGATGATAATACACTGCGGCTGGATGTGAGTTATGACAAAAATCTGAAAGAAGACGAAACAAGAAAAATGCTTCCGCTTGCTACCATTGAGCAAAAGCTTTCTCAATTTGTCACCCAAACCGAAACCACACCTCCGGCACCCGACCCCACTCCCGAGCCTACCCCCACGCCGGAGCCCACCCCCACGCCGGACCCCACTTACCGCACCCCCAGCCTGATCGTGCGTTCCACCTCCATTGGCGGCTCCAGCGTGGATGCAGGCGATGACTTTAAACTCAGCCTTGAAATTTATGCCACCTCCAGCGGCACCGAGGCTCTGTGCGATGTGCTGGTTTCCATCAGCACGGCCGACGGCGTAACCCTTTCCAACGGCAGCACCACCAAATACATTGGCGATATGGCCCCCGGCACCAGCCAGACCGTTACATACCCCATGCACGCACAAAACAGCTTTACGGGCGGCACAAGCTCGGTGAGCGTGAGCCTTTCGGCCAACGGCAAAACCACCGGCGGCGGCGCACAGGCTACCGGCACCACCGTTACGGTGCCCATCATTCAGCCTGAGCGCTTTGAAATTTCCAATATGGAAATTCCCGAAACCATGGTGGTAGGGGAAGAAAACTACGGCAGCATCACCTTTGTGAACAAGGGCAAAAACGAGCTTTCCAACATGACGGTTACCATTGCCGGCAGCAACCTGCAGGAGCCCGAGCAAAGCAACTATGTGGGCAATCTGGCCGCAGGCACCGAGCAGAGCGTGGATATCAATCTGTGCGCGCTGCAGGCAGGCACGGTGGAAGGCACCATCACCATTGTATACGAGGATACTTCCGGGCAGGAAGTGTCGGTAACACGCAATTTCAGCGCTGCAGTAGAGGATGCCCCCACCTGGGACGACCCCGGTATGGTTGACCCCGGTATGCAGGATATGCCCGAAGAAACCAAGCCGGGCCTGCCCGTTTGGGGCTGGGCGCTGATCGCCGCAGCCGTGGCAGCACTGGGCTTTGCGGGCTTTAAAGTGGCCAAAAAGCGCAAAGCCGCTAAATCGCAGGAGGAAAACGATGCGGATTTCTGATTTGCTCCGCCTTTCGTTGGATAATCTCAGACGGCGCAAGGGGCGCACAGCGCTCACGGTGATCGGCGTTGTGGTGGGCACCTGCGCCATCGTGGTTATGATCAGCCTTGGCATTGCCGTGAATGCGCAAAACGAAGAAATGCTGCAATCGTGGGGCGATCTGACCATGATCCAGATGTATAACTATTCCGGCAGCACCGAAAATGCGCTGGACGATGCTTTGGTAGAGCGCATTCGCAGCACGCCCCATGTTACGGCGGTGACCCCCTATTACCAGCCGGAAAACCTGAACGGCTGCATCAAAGCGGGCACGAACGGCCGCTATGAAAGCAATCCGTATAACATTTACGGTCTGGACGAAGCCAGCATGGAGCCCATGGGCTTTGCGCTGCAAAGCGGCACATGGCTTACCGATGTGGGCAACCTTGGCAAAAACAAGATTCCTGTGCTGGTGGGAGAGGAGTTCGGCTATAACTTTGAGGATATCAAGCGCAGCCCAAACAGCAACTCCCGCTATCGCTATTCCGGCCAAACCGATAAAAACGGCAATCCGCTGCCCCCCTTTGTGGACCCGCAGAACGCCCGCATGACCCTGCAGCTGAAGGACGATCAGGGCAATGTGAAGGAAAACTACGAGCTGGTGGTAATGGGCACGCTGGTGGGCGATTACAGCAAGGACTACATGACGGTGGGCGGCCTTGTAATGCGGCTGCAGGATGCCCGCAAGCTGACCGCTGCAGCCGACCGCCTTGCCAAGCGCACCAGCAAAAAAGAAGTTACCTATCAACAGATCAATATAAAGGTGGACGAAGTGGACAATGTGGCCGAGGTGGAAAAGGGCCTGCAGGACGAAGGCTACAACACCAACTCGATGACGCAGATCCGCGAGGAAATGCAAAAGAATGTGGCGCAAAGCCAGATGATTCTGGGCAGTTTGGCGGCCATCAGCCTGCTGGTGGCGGCGCTGAACATTATGAACACCATGACCATGGCCATCTACGAGCGCACGCGCGAGATCGGCGTTATGAAGGTGCTGGGCTGCAAGCTGTGGTACATTCGCTCCATGTTTCTGGCCGAAAGCGGCGCCATTGGCCTTTTGGGCGGCGTGGTGGGCGTGGCCATCAGCCTTGCCATCAGTGCCGTGCTGAACAATTTAACAGCGATCATGGGCCTTTTGGGCGGCAGCATCGACCTTTCGGGCCTCAGCAGCGCCTTTGGCGGCTTTGGCGGCATGGACGGCATGGGCGGCAAAATTTCCATCATTCCGCCATGGCTGATCCTGCTGGCGTTGATATTTGCCACGCTGGTGGGCCTTGTTTCGGGCATTGCCCCGGCAGGCCGCGCGGTGAAGATCAGCTCGCTGGAAGCCATTCGCCACGATTAAAAATAACGAAACAACACCATCACGCATTCCCGGTATACCGTTTGGTATGCCGGGATTTTTTTATGCCAAAAGCAGTGCTTCCCCCCACAGAAAGAAAAATTCGCAGAGATACCGTAAAATTTTACCTTTATTTTACGCTGTGCAGCCATAACAAAACCGGGTATATCACGCAGGTCGGCACCGGCAGCTGCAACGAAAAAACCAACGCCATGTATACCGACCGTAGCTTTATGACGGCCGATCATGCGATCGGTGAGGACACAGCGGCGTTTTTTCGCAAAATGCTGGTCAACAAGCTGGCCGAAGCTTCGTGCGCTGGGGTGAAGGGGCAGCTGATCATGGAAAAACCGGGACTGCTGCAGCAGCTGAAGCGGCTTTCCCCAAAAATGCCGCGTGCCGGATAAGCCTGCTATGCCCGGCGCAAAAAACCGGCGAAGGCAGCCAAAACTGTCTTCGCCGGTTGCTTTTTATGTGGGCGGCAAATGCTTACCGTGCAATTTTAAACACGGCTTTGATGCTGCCCTCGCAGTCTGCCGTGCGAATGTTGCTTTTGTGCGCTTCCTCCACCATAAACACGGCAAAACGCTCGGGGTCAAGCACGCCGGCGCAGCTGGGGGTGCCCTTGTACAGCGCATAGTCTTTTTCTTCGTTGTAGGCCTCGGTTTCTTCCACATCCTCCAGCGCTACCTGAAACAGCTGGCTGCCCTCCAAAACAATCTGCAGGTCCATGTATTTGCTGTGGGTCTCAAAATCCACGGCGGAATCCTCGGCGGCGGGGCATTCCATTACATTCACATAAATATCCTCGCCCTGAATCTCGGTGCGGCCCATGGGCAGATCGTCCAGCCCGTTTTCCATGATCCATTCAATGCAGGTATCCAGATTTTCAAACAAACCGGTGTATTGCTCCAGATTGTCCAGTCGATCATACAGCATAAAAGCGTTCTCCTTTAATGAAAGATATTTTTTTGATTATACCCCAATCCGGCGGCAAATGCCAACTCTAAACGCCCTTTTCAGAAATGCCAAATGGGTGTATAATGGATCTGTAAAGCTTCAAAAGGCACAAATGGTGAGCCTTATGGTTTAATTTTCCATTTACTGAATACGGTTTAAGTGTTAGTATATGGTCAGAAAACAAAAAGCGTAATAGCTTTTCTGCAACGATTATACAAATTTTAGATGGGAGTGTGCATTATGGCAATTTTGGTAAGCGGCGGTGCCGGCTATATTGGCAGCCACACCTGCATTGAGCTGCTCGCAGCCGGGTATGACATTGTGGTGGCGGATAACTTTTACAATTCCTGCCCCGAGGCTGTGCGCCGTGTAAAGCAGATCGCAGGCAAAGACTTCCGTTTTGTGGAAGCCGACATGACGGATAAGGCACAGGTGGAAAAGATCTTTGCCGAAAACCCCGATATTGATTCGGTGATCCAGTTTGCGGCCTATAAGGCTGTGGGCGAAAGCGTTTCCAAGCCCATTGAATATTATTCCAACAACCTCAACTGCACCCTGAACATTCTGGATGTGATGCGCCGTTATAACTGCAAAAACTTTGTGTTCTCCTCCAGCGCAACGGTGTATGGCGATCCTGCCAGTGTGCCCATCCGTGAGGATTTCCCCGTGGGCGGCACCACCAATCCCTATGGCACCACCAAGGCTTTCACCGAGCGCATTCTGGAAGATGTGTGCAAGGCCGATCCCACGCTGAATGTGGCCCTTTTGCGTTACTTCAACCCCATCGGTGCGCACGAATCCGGCCTGATCGGTGAGGACCCCAACGGCATTCCCAACAACCTGTGTCCCTACATTGCCAAGGTGGCCGTGGGCAAACTGCCCGTGGTACATGTGTACGGCAACGATTATCCCACGCCCGACGGCACCGGTGTGCGTGATTATATCCATGTGGTCGATTTGGCCCGCGGCCATGTGGCTGCCATCAAAAAGCTGCAGACCGGCTGCGGCCTGTTCATCTGCAACCTGGGCACCGGCCACGGCTACAGCGTGCTGGATGTGATCAAGGCATTCAGCAAGGCCTGCGGCAAAGAGCTGCCTTATCAGATCGACCCGCGCCGCCCCGGCGACATTGCCGAGTGCTGGGCCGACCCCGCCAAGGCCAAAAAAGAGCTTGGCTGGGAAGCACAGTACGGCATTGATGAAATGTGCCGTGACAGCTGGAACTGGCAGAAAAACAACCCCGACGGCTACAACACCAAGAACTGATCAGATCAAAAAGCTGCTGCACGAATTTTCGTGCAGCAGCTTTTTGCATAAACCTCAGCGCAGCATAAGCGCCATATCCTTTTCGCCAAAGCCAATGCCGAGTATGCGAAGCATGACCGAGCCGAGTTTGTCCGAGTGGTGCAGGAAGCGCAGTCCAGCCAGCAGACGGCAGAGGTCAGGAAACAGCGGACACGCCTTGCCGCCGCAAAGCAGAGAGTTTCCGAGCTGGAAGTCCTGCTCTGTAAAATCTATGAGGACAACATTTTAGGAAAGCTGTCCGACAGCAGATACGCCACTCTGGACGCTCAATACGAAAAGGAACAGT
>Ga0129314_1000369_pt1 | contig 49461 bp, 44 predicted proteins | sample O1111metagenome_FD_94431 | JGI IMG/M metagenome (GOLD analysis project Ga0129314, IMG submission 94431) | Orangutan individual fecal microbial communities from fecal samples from Wisconsin, USA - O1111 metagenome | ecosystem: Host-associated > Mammals > Digestive system > Large intestine > Fecal... | reverse complement strand
TCAGGCACTGTTTCGGCAATGGTCTTAAAATGCAGATACAGCTCATCCTCAGTTGGCTTTAAGAACATGGGCTGCAGCACGGAAATGCCTGCCGCACCGCACCGCACCGCCATCTGAGCAAGGCGGCAGCACTTTTTGGTGCTGATCGCACCGATTCCAAAATATACAGGTACACGGCCGGCCGCCTGGTCGATCATAATCTTTAATCCGCGCTCCATCTCATCTTCCTCAATGACATAGAACTCTCCGTTACTGCCAAATGCCAGGATACCCAGTACGCCTCCCTCGATCACATAGTTAACCTGATCTCTCAGCTTTGCCTCGTCAATAAACTCATTTTCATTGACAGGAGTGAGAATGGGGACAATGACACCCTTGATAAAATCTGTATTCATGACGCTTCTCCTTTAGGGGTGATTATGACTCAACTGTGGTATTGGCGATCTTCTCGTAGTACTTAACAATACTGGAGTGGTCTTCCTTCTCGTAGCCGTCAGCCTTTAAGCCCTGCATGATCTCCATCAGCTGTCCTGTTAAGGGAACCGGGGAACTGATGGCATGGGCTGCGTTCAGCGCGTTGTTCAGGTCCTTAATGTGCAGTTCAATGCGGAAGCCGGGTTTGAAGTTTCTGCTCAACATCATAGGTGCCTTTGCATCCATAACAGTGGAGCCTGCCAGTCCGCCTCTGATCGCCTGGTATACTAACTCAGGATCTGTTCCAGCCTTTTTTGCAAAGGTAAGGGCTTCAGATACGGCAGCGATATTGACGGCAACCACGATCTGGTTAGCCAACTTGGCAACATTGCCTGAACCCAGCTCACCCACATATACAACAGAGCCGGCCATAACCATGAGCATGTCGTAATACTTGTCAAAGAGTTCCTTTTTGCCGCCCACCATAACGGACAGGGTACCGTCAATGGCCTTTGGCTCTCCGCCGGAAACAGGTGCATCCAGCATATCGATTCCCAGCTTGGCCAGTTCAGCGCCGATGGCCTTGCTCTCAGTTGGGTCAATGGAGCTCATGTCAATTACAACTGTTCCTGGCTTTGCGCCTTCTGCAACACCGTTTTCACCCAGTACGGCAGCACGTACATGAGGGGAGTTGGGAACCATGGTGATCACTACCTCACACTGTTCGGCAACCTCCTTGCCGTTGGCGGCAGCTACAGCGCCGCAGCCTACCACCTCGTTCACTGCGTCCTTGTTAAAATCAAAAATAACCAGCTCATAACCAGCTTTTAATAAATTCTTGCTCATTGGCTTTCCCATAATGCCTAATCCGATAAAACCTACTTTCATTTCATTACCTCACCTTTCATTCAATTTGGCCATTCATACCCTTGGCGGACAAGAAGGCGTGTGTGCCCTTGCTGCTGAGGATATCCCTGACCTATGACCACATTATATCTGACCGTTTCTTTTTCTACAATTGACATTGTAAATAAAAAAGACGGCTTTTTATATACAAGCCGTCCAGTCTTTCAAAAAATGATTCAATTATGAAATAGTAGTTTCAAATATATTTTAATTTTATTTCATTTCAGTCCCATATCATACTTACTCGATATTATACTTCTTCATCTTCCTCCAAAGAGTGGCCTTGCTGATTTTCAGGCTTTTTGCAGTGCGTTCCCTGTTTCCGCTGCATTTTGCCAATGCGGTCCGGATCTGTCTCTCCTCCTCGCTCTGCACAGGTTTTATAAGACCTGCCGGCCGATCTTCCTTTTCATACTCACCGGGAGGGGAGATTTCTTTCGGGGGATACAACTCTTCCAACATGGCACGCACCAGGATCTCGTCAATGCTTCTTTTTCCAGCGGTGAGCACCAGACGGTTCATGTAGGAATCCAGCTGGATCCTGTTGCCGGGCCAGCCATATTCCTTCAGGCACTGGCGTGCCCCCTTTGTCAGCACGTGATATCTGGAATATTGGTCGCAGGACTCTTTTAAAAGGTCTTCGATCAGCTGTTCCAGATCCTCGGGGCGCTCCCTGAGAGGGGGCACCTGAAGTTTAAGTCCAGACAGCAGATAGAACAGGTCCCTTCTGAACCTGCCTTCCTCCACCATCTCCCAAAGCCTGGTATAAGGCAGGGTGCTGGATGCCATGATGCGGATGTGAAAATGCACCGTTCCCGCAATGTCCCTGCTGCTCCCTGTTTTGTAGCGGATCAGCTGGTACAGCCCATACTGGCTGGACAGGGAGAGATGTTCCACATCTTCCATGTAAATGGTTCCCTCATTGGCCAGAAACACCGCTCCCTTATCACCAAAGATCATATCATGCTGCTCTTCCCCGGAAAGGCCGTTGCAGGTGAGGGAAAAAAACGCCCCGTCATTATACAGGCCGGCATTGTGCATACTCTCTGCCATGAGGCGCAGTTCGCTTCCGGTCTCCCCCAGGATCAGCACCGGCTGCTGGGATTGGGAGTAAAGCCTTGCCAGATGGATACAGTCCTGCATGGGCCTGGAGTTCTGGACCAGGGATGAAAAGCTGCCCCTGGCGATCAGACCGTGATGCTTCAAATGGTTTCCGTCCGCGTGATCCCGCTCTTTTACCGGTCTCTGGCGCTTTACCTTGTGACAGGTAAGGATGGCGCCTTCCACCTCATCCCCCACCCTGACAGGTGCAAGGATGGCAAACACAGGGGTGCCGTTAGCCTGCATAAAGGAGGAATAGCTTTCATCCCGCCCTTCCAGCACCCGGACCAGTTTTCCCTGGTCGATATCCTGGAATACCTGCTCCATCCTCCGGCCTATGATCTGCTCGCCCTCGGGTCCCAGGATATCCCTCATCACAGGATTGACCGTGGTAATGACACCATTCCTGTCCATGTTTACCACACCGTTAAAGGAATAATCCAAAAGCGCTTCGATCTGGGCATTGCTCCTCTTTTCAGCGCCCATGGCAAAGTCCATGCTTTCCGCCATGGCAAATGCCATGCGCAGGGAATCCTCGGTCATGGAAAGAAACAGGGAGGGAAAACCGGCTTCCTTTGCCGTGGCCACAGCCACATCCCCGCCGATCATCAGGTCGGCGCCTTCCTCCATGGCCAGCTTGGCCTGTTCTTCCAGTCCAGCCCCGTTGGATGCAAAGTAAGTGCGCAGCTTGATGTCATAGATGGTCTCAAAATACGTCATATCACAGAACATATTCTTCACACCTACCACGGCAATGATCGGTTTTGTCTTACCCACGATCTGCTTTGCCTTGACCACCAAAAGGGCCATCTCCTGGGCGGTTGCCACGATCTCCACCACAGGGATATCCGTGTACTGCTTGATAATGGAAGCCTGGAGTCCCCTGGCAATGATGATGGTAGCCCCGGCAGCAATGGCGCTTCTGGCCTCCACCACTGCGTTCTCTGTCTGGATCATCCGCATGTCACTGATGGCGTATTTCTTTTCCTGCAGGATATTGTGGGCCTGGTAAAGCATTTCCTCCCTGGGCACCAGAAGAACGATTTTCCCCATAAGTCCTCCTCTACTGCTTCTCCAGTCTTGTCTTCATAAACTCCAGTCCGGCCAGGATCAGGCCGCCCAGAAGGAAGAACAGGATCCTGAACGTGTCAAGACCCATGGGATCCCTGGGCACGTCCAAGGTTGTGGGTCCCATGGTAATGGCATAAAGTGAGCCTATCATCAGGCCTATGATGGTATAGATGGCCTGGGAGCGGTAGCGCTCAAGGCACAGCTTGATCAGTTTAATGATCCCCACAATGCCTGTGATGACACCCAGACCAAACACCGCCAGAATGGGCACGTAATTCAGGTTCATATGAAGAAATTCTTTTACAGCCCCTATGATGGGTACATAGATACCAAAAATCAGAAGCAGTGTGGAACCGGAAATTCCCGGAAGCACCATGGCGGTGATGGCCACCATGGCGGTGATGAACACATAGACGACCAGTCCCAGGGACAGATGTTCCACTGAAACATTGATCCCCTGCCCGCCGGCGGGGTTAAAATACGAAATGCAGAATACCAAAGCCATCCCTGCAAAGGTAAAGATCAGATTGCCGTATCTTCCCTTCATGGAATGCCTTTCCTCCCTGATGACCATGGGGATCGCAAACAGGGTCAGTCCCATAAAGACGGAACTGATTTCATAAATATAATCCTGAAACAGGCCTGAAAGTACCAGGACGGACAGGCAAAAACCCAGAATCCACCCGATGCCCAACTTAAAAAGGAAGATAAATGCCTGTTTTCGCCTGGCATTATCCTTTCCCATCAGATCATTAAGCGAATTGATAAACTCATCATAAAACCCAAGCAAAAAGGCAATGGTTCCCCCAGATACCCCCGGAACGCTGTCCGCCATGGCCATGCAGAACCCTCTGATACCGTTTAAAAGCACATGTATTTCCTCCTGTCGATTTCTTTCAACAATTATACATGAATTATGGGGAAATTCAAGTAAAATATAAAGTCATCTTATTTCTTTTTCAGCTTTTATGTGGTATCATAGTGCTAATTTATGCTGGAAACCAACACTAAAAATGTAACCCTGATTATGTAACGCAAAGAATGTAATGCAAAGAATGTAATGCTGAGAATGCAAGGAGGTAACATCATGTATGAGCTGATCCAGGCGGGACCCAGAAGCTTCTATATTAATTGTCCTGCTAAAATAGGTGTTTTTAAAATAGACGGTACTCAGGTCTGTCTCATTGACAGCGGAAATGACAAGGATGCCGGCCGAAAGGTCCGCCAGATTCTGGAACGGGAGGGCTGGCAGCTTCACGCCATCATCAACACCCATTCCAATGCAGACCACATTGGAGGCAACCGGTATCTCCAGCAGCAGACAGGCTGCAAGGTGTATGCAAAAGGTGTGGAGGCTGCCTTTACCGCTTACCCGGAACTGGAACCAGCATTTCTTTACGGAGGTTATCCCTTTGCGGATCTGCGCCACAAATTTCTTATGGCCCCAAGCAGCCAGGTGAGCGACATGGATTCCCTGTATGAAGACGAGGCCCTGAGAGAACTGGAGATCATTCCTCTTCCGGGCCATTTTTTCCAGATGGTGGGGGTGCGCATCCCTGATGGCACCCTATTCCTGGCTGACTGCCTGAGCAGCCGCGCCACCCTGGACAAATACAAGGTATCGTTTATATATGATGTGGCTTCCTATCTGGAGACCCTTGACAAAGTCATGACCATGGAGGCCGCCCTTTTTGTTCCCGCCCATGCGGAGGCGACCGACAGCATCCGCAGTCTGGCCGAGTACAATAAACAGTGCGTCCATGAGATCGCGGCCAAATTGCTGGAGCTGTGCGCTGCCCCGCAGACCTTTGAGTCGGTTTTAAAAGCTGTTTTTGATTACTACGGCCTGACCATGAACTTCCAGCAGCATGTGCTGGTAGGCTCCACCATACGCTCCTACCTGGCCTGGCTGAAGGATACGGGGCTCCTGCAGGCATACGTACAGGACAACAGGATCATCTGGTCCGTGTGATCTGAGCGGTCTAATCTGAACGGTCTAATCTAAGCGGTCTGGATGTGTGATCACCGGACCTCTTATTCACCCTGCAGTGCGTCAAATCCCTGCTCGCCGGTACGCACCTTGATCACATTTTCCACATCATATACAAACAGTTTTCCATCTCCGATATTTCCTGTGTACAGGACTTTTTTTGCCGTGGCGATCACGTCCTCCACCGGAACCCTGCTCACCACTACTTCCAGTTTGATCTTGGGAAGAAGGGCCACTTCCTCTATCTTTATGCCTCTGTAGTAATTGGCATGGCCCTTCTGGGTGCCGCAGCCCATGACCTGGGTAATGGTCATGCCGGTCACTCCCAGCTGGGAAAGGGCATCCTTGAGGGCCACAAATCTGGACTGGTTAAATACCATGACTATTTTTGTCAGCTTGGCTGTTGTGGAAGCCGGTTTGGATTCGGGGAAATGTTCCACGGTAACGGATTTTTCCATGGAGATCCCTTGGGAAGGCTCTGATTCCTGTGATTTGCCCATGAATACCATGGGCATAAAATCCGCATAGGAACTGGTCAGGTTGTGTTCGGTAGCATCCAGCCCCTTAGTCTCCTCTTCCCAGCTGGCCCGAAGACCGATGGTGTGCTTTAAGACATTAAAGGTGACGAACATGGTTACGGTAACCCATGCAATGACAGCGATCACGCCGATGAACTGGATCATCAGAAATCCTGCGCCGCCGCCATATACCAGGCCGCCCTCGGCAGCAAATACCCCGGTAAGCAGAGTTCCCGCAGCACCACACATTCCATGGACCCCAATGGCCCCCACAGGATCATCGATCTTACACACCTTGTCAATGAACTCAATGCCGAATACCACAACAAAAGCGGCGATCAGGCCAATGAAAAAGGCTCCCACAGGGGTTACAAGGTCACATCCGGCCGTAATGGCAACCAGGCCTGCCAGGGAACCGTTCAATGTCATGGAAATATCCGGTTTTTTGTAGCGGATCCAGGTAATGACCATGGTGGCTACCGTGGCCGTGGCCGCTGCCAGGTTGGTGGTTACAAAGATATTGCCCGCTGAATACACGGCAGCATCGCTGTCCATGGCAACCGTGGAACAGCCGTTAAAGCCAAACCAGCAGAACCAGAGAATGAACACTCCCAGGGCTCCAAATGTAAGGCTGTGGCCCAGGATCGCCTTTGGATTCCCGTCCTTGTCATATTTCCCGATACGGGGCCCCAGGATCTTTGCCCCTATGAGGGCAGCCACTCCGCCGCACATGTGGACCGCAGTGGAACCTGCAAAATCGTGGAATCCCATCTGGGCCAGCCAGCCGCCGCCCCAGATCCAATGGCCGGATACAGGATATACCACTGCGCTGATCACTGCGCTGTAGATACAGTAGGAAATAAATTTTGTCCTCTCTGCCATGGCTCCCGACACAATGGTTGCAGCCGTTGCGCAGAAAACAGTCTGGAAGATCAGAAAGGCGGGAAGGGGTACCCCTGAGGGAAGGACCGCGCTGTAGTCGCCTCTTACCAGCGGATCCAATCCTCCCACCAGTGCGCCTGTGCCCCCAAACATGATGCCAAAGCCTGTAAGCCAGAACAGCGGGGTACCGATGGCAAAGTCCATCAGGTTTTTCATGATGATGTTTCCTGCATTTTTAGCCCTTGTGAACCCGGTCTCTACCATTGCAAAACCTGCCTGCATAAAAAACACCAGAGCTGCGCCTAGCAGGACCCAGATAGTATTAACTGCTGAATAATCCATAATACGTTCCTCCTTGAGGTTTGTTTTTGATGGGGATGACGGTGCCGGATGGCACTGGAACAACAAAAGGGTGTATTGCCGCCGGTACCTGGCGATCGCAATACACCCCATTGTGCACACTGTTGCTTACGTAAGAACAGAAAAAGCGCCGGTTATAAGCACCAGCGCTTTTCTTTATGTGCCTTATTATAGTGTGCTGACTTTTAAAAGTCAACCACCAATTAAGTTTTCGTTAATAAATTATAAAAAAAGAATAAAATACCAATTATTTTCAGCAAAATGTTAAAGGTCAGACCTTTATCGCAGACTGGCGGCCTTCCAGCGCCCGGCCTGGGCCTCAAACTGTTGGTTTACCCAGTCCACTCCTTGGGCCAGACCGTCCGCATTAAAGTCAAACAGGACCTTCTCCTTTTCACTGTCCGGGGTAGCGTCATATCCATATGGCTCCGGCCATACGGTAACACCCAGTTTAGGCTTTTCTTCCCCTTCCGCCTCCACCTTTTCCATTTGGAAACGCATTCCCTTGTGGCTTCCAGTGAATTTTTCCTTTTTCAGGAAATTAATAGGCATGAAATCTTTTAATTCCAACATGACGGCACCTGCTTATTTTTCGTTTTCACTTAACTCGGCCAGTGTTACGGCCAGACCTGCGATGGCGGTATCCTCCACCTCGCCGGATGTATAAAGGGTATATTTGGTACTGCCCCATTCCCAGGAAGCCAGGCGGCCGCCGCTTTCCGTGGTCTTGACCTGAACCTCGGTCTCCTGTCCGTTGCTTCCTGCTGTCTCTGTGAGCACACCCTCTTTAAAACGTTCAAAAATGCCTGCGAAATCCTGGGCTGTGTCGGAGGCCCGGTAGGTGTACTCAGTGCCGTCAAAGGTGAACTGCACATCCGCCACTTCTCCATTGATGATATAATAGGAAGGGGACTCTGCTTCCTTTGGCAGCACCATGTGAACGCCTATGGCCTCAAAGTCCAGGACACTGTCCGCCTCCTTCATGGGGTTAGGCATGCCCTGGGATTCCGTCTGTGTGGCCGCAGTGGTCTGGGCCGCGGTGGTCTGGGCAGGCGGAGCGGGTTCCTTGGCACATCCGCCCAGCACAGAGGCGGCTGTTACAGCAAAAACCAGCAATGAGTTCCTTAAGATTTTTCCATAATGATCCATATATATTCTCCCTTTTCCAATCTGCCATACGTTATTCCATCACTCCTCAGGCCTGAGGCCAACGGTCTGGCAATATTCCTGCAGGGTCCTGTGGAGCTGTCCCTCGGACGTCTCATCACACAGCACCACGATCTTATCTCCCGCCAAAAGCATGGTATCCCCCCTTGGCACAAACTCGGCATCCCCCCGCATCAGGGACACCACCAGACAGGTCCTTGGCCAGGCAATGGCGGATACCTTTTTGCCTTCGGCAGCGCTTCCATGGAAGATCATCCCCTCCACCAGGACCTTTTCACCGGTCAGAGTGGCTTGTTTGTCCGGATTCTGCTTTCGCAGCAGTCTGTGGAGCAGCTGGTCATAAACAGGTGCGCAGTGGAGCATATCGGGCACCAGATAAGCGGCCAGGGATACCATGGACAGTGTGAGCAGGTGAGAAAAAGAGCCTGCCATCTCGCTGATCAGGATAATTCCTGTTATGGGCGCCCTGACAATGGCTGAAAAGTATCCCGCCATGCCAAGAATGATAAAATTCACCAGAAGTCCTGACAGAGAAGGGCTCATATGCTCCGCCACACGGTAATAAATACTTCCGATAATAGCCCCCAGCACAAGCAGGGGAAGAAAAATGCCGCCCGGAGCGCCTGAGCCAAAGCTGACCATGGAAAAGCAGAACTTGACCACCAAAAGCAGGCACAGGGATCCCAACACCATATCCCCGGCAGACAACTCCTCCACCAGGGCGTGGCCTCCGCCCAGGACTCCCCTGTATAAAAAGCCGAACACTCCGGCCAGCATAAAGGGGATCAGGATCTTTACAAGGCGCCAGGGGATCCTCTCATACAGGTCCTGGGTCTTGGAAAGTGTGGTGTTGTAGACAACCCCCATTGCTCCGATTATAACTCCCAAAAACAGCACATGCCCGTAAGTGGATAAGGGCATCATGTGGGTAATGGTAAATGTAAAAACAGGTTTCAGTCCAAACACATTTCTGGAAACAAAGTCCGATGTGATGGAGGCCGCCATGGAGGATAGGAGAAGCTCCGGTGAAAAATGCTTATGTACCTCCTCCAGGGAAAACAGGATACCCGCGATGGGAGCGTTAAAGGCAGCCGACAATCCGGCGCTGGCACCGCATGTGATCAGCAGCTTTTCCTCAGTCTTAACACGCTTAGTGACCCTTGAAAAACCTTTGGCCGCCATGGCGCCCAACTGGATGCTGGGACCTTCACGGCCCAGGGAAAGGCCGCATCCCAGTGACAGGATGCCGCCCCCCAGCTTGGCTAACAGCACCCGCCACCAGCATTCATCGATCTCACCCATGATCTCGCCCTCGATCTGCGGGATGCCGCTTCCGGAGATCAGGGATTCCCATTTGAGAAGCCATGCCACAATAAAGGCCGCCACTGCCAGGATCAGGAACCACACAGGTATGAACCATGGATGGCTCTGACCAAAATCCAAAATGGAATGCAGCAATGTGTCCGCGTATCCGATCAAATACCGGAACGCCACCACCACGGCGCCTGCAATGGCCCCCACTATCACTCCTTCTAATATTAACTCATAGCGAAAACTCCGGTAACGGTTAATCGTATGAGTAACCGTATGTTCTTCCGGCCGCATCATATATACCCCCCTGTTTCAAATCACTTTGAAAGCCCTTTCTTACACTTTCCATTACATCTCGCTGTAGGTTCCCTTGAATTTAACAAGCTTCGGACGGTAGCCCGCACCTGTGAGCGCCGCCACGATCTGATTCTTGTGGTCTGTTCCAAATGCCTCCATGGTGATGCGGAGCTCCACGGCAGCGTTGCGGTTGATGCTGATAAACTGGTTGTGCTCCAGCTTGATGATGTTGCCCTGTTCCTTTGCCAAAAGGGATGATACCCTGGCAAGTTCACCCGGCTTATCAGGAAGAAGTACGGAAACCGTGAACACGCGGTCCCTCTGGATCAGTCCGTGCTGCACAATAGAGGACATGGTGATCACGTCCATATTGCCGCCGCTTAAGATGGAAACGATCTTCTTTTTCTGTACATTCAGATGCTTTAATGCGGCAACGGTGAGAAGACCGGAGTTCTCCACGATCATTTTGTGGTTCTCCACCATGTCCAGGAATGAAACGATCAGCTCGCTGTCCTCAATGGTGATGATATCATCCACATTCTGCTGGATATAGGGGAAAAGCTTTTCTCCCGGTCTCTTGACCGCGGTGCCGTCCGCAATGGTGTTCACTTCGGGAAGGGTGGTCACCTGTCCCTGGCGCAGGGATTCCTGCATACAGTTGGCGCCCGCCGGCTCCACGCCGATCACCTTGATCTTGGGATTAAGAAGCTTTGCCAGGGTGGAAACGCCTGTACACAGTCCGCCTCCGCCAACGGGAACCAATATGTAATCCACGGTGGGCAGTTCCTTTATGATCTCCATGGCAATGGTGCCCTGTCCTGTTGCCACGGCCAGATCGTCAAATGGATGTACAAAGGTATATCCGTGTTCCTCCGCCAGCTTATAGGCATAATCACATGCTTCATCGAACACATCGCCCTCCAGCACCACCTCGGCGCCATATCCCTTGGTGCGGTTTACCTTCATCAGGGGCGTGGTGGTGGGCATAACAACGGTGGCCTTCACACCGGCCAGCTTGGCTGCATAGGCAACGCCCTGGGCATGGTTGCCCGCTGATGCGGTGATCAGGCCTTTGGATTTTTCCTCATCACTAAGGGTGCTGATCTTATAGTAAGCGCCTCTCACCTTGTAAGCGCCGGTATACTGCATGTTCTCCGGTTTAAAATACACCTTGTTGCCGGTCTGGGCAGAGAAATACTCGCTGTATACAAGCTTTGTCTCCGTGGTCACTTCTTTTACAAGATCAGAAGCTTCTTCAAAACACTCTAATGTCAATTCTTCCATAATTGGGTCCTTCTTTCCATCGTTTGTCTTCTACTATATCACGTTACAGTGCTGAATTCAAGAATTCCTTTGTACATTGAAAAGTGCATTGACAAAATCATCCGCATTAAATTTCTGCAGATCATCAATCTGCTCACCAATGCCAATATATTTGACGGGAAGCCCTAATTCAGACTGGATGGCCACCGCGATACCGCCCTTGGCCGTGCCGTCCAGCTTGGTGAGGATGATCCCCGTAATATCGGCAACCTCCATAAACTGGCGCGCCTGGGCCAGTGCATTCTGGCCCGTGGTGCCGTCCAGCACCACCAGGGTCTCCCTGTAGGCATCGGCGTATTCTTTGTCAATAATACGGTTGATCTTTTTAAGCTCCTCCATCAGGTTCTTCTTATTATGGAGCCGGCCGGCCGTGTCACAGATCAGCACATCCGCCTTCCTGGACTTGGCGGCAGCCACGGCGTCATAGATCACAGCCGCCGGGTCGGAGCCTTCCTGCTGTGCGATAATATCCACTCCCGCCCTGCCGGCCCATTCCGTCAGCTGTTCAATGGCAGCGGCGCGGAATGTATCCGCCGCTGCCAGTATCACCTTGTGGCCGGAATCCTTAAGCTGTCCCGCCAGCTTGCCCACGGACGTGGTCTTGCCCACGCCGTTGACCCCGATGACAAGGACCACGGACTTTTTGTGTTCAAACTCATAGGCATTCTCACCCAGGTCCATCTGTGCCTTGATGCTGCTCACCAGCAGTTCCTTGCACTCCTCCGGCTCCTTGATGTGCTGCTCCTTGACCTTGGCCCTCAGATCCTCCACAATGGACATGGTGGTCTGGATCCCCAGATCGCCCATGATCAGTGTCTCCTCTATCTCCTCGTAGAAATCATCATCAATGGCGGAAAACCCACTGAAGATGGAATCAATGCCGGATACGATGTTGTTGCGGGTCTTGGCAAGCCCTTCTACCAGACGACCGAAAAATCCCTTCTTTCCCTCAGACATAAACCTTCACTCCTTAATTGTCATTTACATTTATCAATAATCATATCACAGTTCCTGTTATTTATCCAGGTCATCCTCTATCAGGTTAACGGAAACCAGGGTGGATACGCCCTTTTCCTGCATGGTGATACCGTACAGGCGGTCCGCCGCCACCATGGTTCCCCTTCTGTGGGTAATGACGATAAACTGGGTGTTCTTGATCAGCTTGTGTAGGTATCCCGCAAAACGGTCCACGTTGGAATCGTCCAGGGCTGCCTCGATCTCATCCAGCAGGCAGAAGGGGGAGGGCTTCAGGTTCTGGATGGCAAAGAGCAGGGAAATGGCTGTCAGCGCCTTCTCGCCGCCGGACAGCTGCATCATATTCTGAAGCTTCTTGCCCGGAGGCTGGGCGATGATCTGGATTCCCGCTTCCAGGATATCTTCATCCTCCATCAGTTCCAGTGTACCCCGGCCGCCTCCGAACAATTCCTTGAACACCTTGTCGAATTCCGCGCGGATCTGGGAAAACTTTTCTTCAAACTGGCGTCTCATACCAGTGTCCAGTTCCTCGATGATCTTTTCCAGCTCCGCCTGGGCCTGGGTCAGGTCATCATACTGGGTTTTCAGGAATTCATACCGCTCAGATACTTCCTTATAGTCCTCAATGGCGTTCACATTGATGTTGCCCAGTCCCCTGATCCTGGATTTCAGCTCATCGATCCGCTTTTTCACCTCTGAGGAGGATTGGTATTCCTCCTTTTTTAACTCCAGGGCTGTGGAATAGGTCATCTCATATTCGGTCCACATATAGGATGTGGAATGCTCCAGCTTTTCTTCCAGCTTTTCCTGCTGTGCCTGGATACGGAACATGTCCTTGTCCAGGTCGGCCAGACGGCCGGTCAGTTCCTCCCGCCTGGCAAAAAAAGCTTTCTGCCCTTTGGTCATTGTCTCCCTGCGGGCAGCCCGCTCCGCGATGATTGCTTCCAGCTCCCTCATCCGCGTATCGCCGTCCGCGATCAGCGCCTTCAGGCGTTCAATTTCCTGCTGCTTGCCCAGGATGACCTGCTGTGCGTTACCGGTGCCGGCTTCCAGGAACTTAAATTCTTCCTCCAGTTTCCGGATCTCACCGGCCACACGGTTTGTATTTTCTTTTATAAAGTCCTGCTTCTGGACCAGGTTGGCAGTTTCCATCTGGACAGCGGACAGGGCCGCGGCAGCCACCTCCCGCTCTTTGCGGGCATTTTCCAGGAGCGTGGTCTTTTCCTCGATCTCCTGGTTGGCCTGGGTGTTCTTGGACTCCAGTCCTTTGGTGTCCTCCTCCAGGGCCGTCCGGCTCTGGTTGATCTCCTTTACCTGTTCCTCAAGCTGTCCGTGTTCCCTTACAAGGTCGCTGGAGGAATCCGCGATCTCAGCCTTCTTGTCCTCCAGCTGGGAAATATTCATGCGGATGGTATTCTCTTTGATGGCAAGGGACTGGATCTCTGCTTTTAACTGCTCCAGCTCCGCCTTTTTCTCCTGGGCCAGGCTCTCCTTCAGAGCCAGTTCATTCTGGATCTTCTCAATCTGGACCAGCGCCTTGCCGCAGGCCTCCTCCAGTTCTTCGATCTCCCTGCGCCGTCCCAGCAGATTGCTGCTGTTTTTAAAGGCGCCGCCTGTCATGGAACCGCCGGCGCTGAGAAGTTCGCCCTCCAGGGTCACAATGCGCAGGCTGTATCTGTATTTCCTTGCCAGGGCAATGGCGTTGTCAATGGTATCCACCACCACCACCCGCCCCAAAAGATATCCGGCCAGGCCTTCGTACTGTTTGGCCGCCTGCACCAGGGTGTTTGCCAGACCCAGCACGCCTTTTTCCTTTAGGGCCGCCGGCTGTGGGAAATGCTGGTTTCCATTAATGCTGGTGAGAGGCAGGAATGTGGCCCTGCCGTACTTATTCTTTTTCAGATATTCGATCAGCTGTTTGGCAGTTGCCTCGGAGTCTGTTACAATATTCTGTATGCTCCCTCCCAGGGCTGTCTCAATGGCTGTCTCATATTTTTGTTCCGTGGAAATAATATCCGCCACAACGCCGTGGATCCCATGGACCCGGTCCCTCACTTCCATGACACGGCGGATGCTGTTGCCGTATCCATCGTAGCGCTCAGCCAGGTTCTTCAGGGATTCCAGCTTGGTGTAAGCCATGTGGTATTCCTGCTGGGTATCGTTTTGGTTGCGTGTGAGACGCCTGACCTCTCCCTCGGCCTCTGTCATGGCATCTTCTGTTTCCTGGGCCAGGAACTGCTTGTTCTCCATCAGTTCCCGCACCTGGTCCAGGGCTGTCTGTTCCTTATGGATGAGTTCATCCTGAACAGACTCATCACTTTTATACTTAAGCAGTTTCTGCGTTACCTCGCTGCGCCGCAGATTTACCTGCTCCAGCATGGTCTCATAACGCTGCTGCCTGGCGGTAAGGGATGCCTTTTCATTGAGGGACTGGATCACCGCAGCCTTGGCTGCTTCTATGGAATCATCCAGTGTGCGGATCAGCTCGTCCTGGCGGTCCAGCTGCCCCTGGGCCATGTTCTGGCGCTCCCTGGCATCCGATACTTGTGCATCCATGAGGGAGTATTCTTCCTCATAGGAGGACAGCTGTCCTTTTTTAACTTCCAGTTCACCGGTGATGACGGTCCTCCGGCTGGAGAGATGTTCTTCGTTCATCTCCTCCGTATGTATCTGTTCGTTCAGGACATTGATCTGGCCTTCCAGGCTTCCCCGTGAAACCGTCTCACGGTTTAAGGTTTCCCTGTCCGCCGTGATCTGGGTCTCCAGGCCGGTCAGGTCCTGCTCCAGCTTTTCATACTCTGTTTTCAGGCGTTCTGATTCTTTTCTGGTATCATCCATGTCGCCGGATAACAGGCTGCAGTTTTTTTCCACCTCCTGCAGCTGCCGGCCGATCGCCTCCGTGTCCATAAGGAACAGGTTGGCATCGCAGATCTTCAGTTCGTCCTTTAACTGCAGGTATTCCCTGGCAGCCCTGGACTGTCGTTCCAAAGGCCCCACCTGTTTTTCCAGTTCCGACAGGATATCGCTGACACGCACCAGATTTGCCTGTTCATCCTCCAGCTTTTTCTGGGCAATGGCTTTTCTCCGTTTGAATTTAACGATTCCGGCCGCCTCGTCAAATAGTTCGCGCCGTTCTTCCGGCTTTCCGCTTAATATCTTATCGATCTGACCCTGCCCGATAATGGAGTATCCCTCCTTACCGATACCGGTGTCGTAGAACAGTTCATTGATATCCTTCAGCCTGCAGGAGCTTCCGTTGATCATGTACTCGCTCTCGCCGGAGCGGTACAGACGGCGGGACACAGTGACCTCATCATAGTCAATGGTCAGCTGATGGTCGCTGTTGTCCAGTGTAATGGCAACATAGGCAAAGCCCTGGGGCTTTCTCATCTCGGTGCCGGCAAAGATCACATCCTGCATGCTGGCGCCTCTGAGCTGTTTGATTCTCTGCTCTCCCAGGACCCAGCGCACCGCATCGGCCACATTGCTTTTGCCGCTGCCGTTTGGTCCTACGATTCCGGTAATGCCGTTGTGGAATTCAAACAGTAATTTGTTGGCAAAGGATTTAAAACCCTGAATTTCAATACTCTTTAGATACATGCTTCACCTGCTTATTTTCTGTGTCGGCGGGTTTCAGGCATCCCCTTGTTATACGTCTTCCGCCTTCAGCTTCAGGATGCCGTTGTATGCTGCCACCTGTTCCGCGGCCTTTTTGGTGCGTCCCACGCCGCGCCCGATCTCCTCGCTTCCGATTTTGGCGCAGACTTCAAAGGACTTGTTGTGGTCCGGTCCATCTTCCCTGAGAATTTCGTAGGACAGGGCGGCCGCCTGGCGGCTCTGGACCATTTCCTGTAAGATAGTCTTGCTATCATAAAAGAGCTGCTTGTGTTCAATATCGTTGAGGATAAAACGATGTATGAACTCTTTTGCATTAGCAAAACCACCGTCCAGATAGATTGCGCCTATAAGTGCCTCCATGGCATCGCTTACCACGGAATTGCGGCAGCGTCCTCCGGTGGCGTCCTCCCCCTTGCCCAAGAGCAGGTAGTCCCCCAGACGGATATCCCCCGCACAGTAAGCCAGGGTTGGTTCGCAGACAATGCTGGCCCGTATTTTAGTCAGATCACCTTCCGGCAGTGATTCGTATTTGTGGTAAAGAAAATCACTGGTGACGATCTCCAGGACAGCGTCTCCCAGAAACTCCAGGCGTTCATTGCAGCGATTGTGGTCCAGGCGGTGCTCATTGGCATAAGAACTGTGTGTCAGGGCCTGGGAAAACAGGTTTGGATTTTTAAACTGGTAAGAAATCCTTTCTTCTAATTCTTTCAAATGGCCGTTCATATATATCCTTCTTTCTATTAGTGACCTGCCTAAAACGCACAAAAAGGGCTGTGCTCACAGCCCCTGTGCCATCATTAATTTAATGCGTTCTTAATCTGCTCTACTGCGTCTCCCACAGTCACAATCTGTTCTGCAGCTTCATTTGGAATCTCAATATCAAACTCCTCTTCAATTCCCATAATGATCTGGAAAATGTCCAGCGAGTCTGCACCCAGGTCATCTACGAACGTAGCTGCCATTGTCACTTCCTCCGGTTCAATGTTCAACACTTCTGCGATAATTCCCTGTAATTTCTCAAATTCCATCTCTTAGCTCCTCTTTCTTACAATCTTGTTTTTACGTTCGTCCTTCGGACTTATTCTGTGCCTTTTGCTCCTAAGGATTCCCGGATCTTTTCATTGATCTCCTGCTCCTTGAACGTGACACATTGAATAATGGAATTACGCACTTCCGTGCGCTTGGAGTTGCCATGGGTCTTAACCACCAGGCCATTCAGGCCAAGAAGCGGTGCCCCTCCGTATTGGCTGCCGTCAAAGGCCTTCAGTGTCTGCTTCAGCGCCGGTTTCACAAGTAGTGCTCCTATCTTGCTTCTTAAGGTGGACATCATCCCTCCCTTAACCATGCTGATCAGAGTGGCCCCGACACCCTCATAAAGCTTTAAAATGACATTGCCCACAAATGCTTCGCAGACAATGACATCCGCTGCGCCATGGGGAATTTCCCTGGCTTCAATGCTTCCGATGAAATTGATTCCCTCACATTCCTTTAACAATGGAAATGTTTCCTTCACCAGCGCATTGCCCTTTTCTTCCTCCGCACCGATATTGACGATTGCGACTCTTGGATTCCGGATCCCCATCACATGCTCCATATAGATGGAGCCCATCTGGGCAAACTGCACCAGATGAGATGCACGGGCATCCACGTTAGCTCCGCAGTCGATCAAAAGTGATACGCCTTTTTCTGTTGGAATAAGCGGCGCTAAAGGCGGTCGTTCCACGCCCTTGATACGCCCCACGATTACCTGTCCACCCACCAGGATGGCCCCTGAACTTCCTGCAGAAACAAAGGCATCAGCCTCCCCCTTTTTCACAAGGTTCATACCTACCACTATAGAAGAGTCCTTCTTCTTTCTAATAGCGTTAACCGGCGGCTCCTCGGTCGCGATCACCTCTGTGGCGTTCACCACCTGGATCTGGTCCTTGTTGTAAGTGTATCTGCCTAATTCCGAAGCAACTGTCTGCTCCTGGCCAACAAGCAATACCCGGATCCCCGGCTTCGCATTCACAGCTTCCACTGCTCCTGCCACCATCTCGCCCGGCGCAAAGTCTCCGCCCATGGCATCTACCGCTACTTTAATCATACTGACTCTCCTTTCGGTCCTGCATACAACTTATAATATACTAGATATCATTCTATAAATCAATATGTTTTTTATCCTGTTTTTTGAAATGCGGGGGGAGTAAAAATATGGTTCCCCTCCCGTACCAAAACCATGCGGATCCGGCTCTTTCAGAAGGAGCCAAGACAGGGAACAGACATCAGTTCCTCCATGTTGTCACCTCCTTAAGAGGTCTCCTGGGCCTGGGAGCCGGGGTCTCGTCCCCATACCCGATGGAAAGCGCGGCAGCCAGTTCCCCCTCTGCATTCATCCATTCCTTTAGTTCCCTGTACGCAAAAAAGATATCGCAGATCCACAGGCTTCCCAGGCCCAGTTTTGCTGCCTCCAGCGTCATGTTTTCAATGGCGGCTCCGATAGACTGGTAGTTGCAGATCTCATAGATCCGTTCTTCCGGGGTCAGTGGTGCGGACAGGCCAAGTCCCAGGGTGTTGACAATCAGTATGGTGGCAGGCGCCTGTTCCATTATAAACCACCGTTACCTGTTCGGCAATCCAAAGGTTATTAAAGGTTACTATTGCAATCCCTTCCCCTTATATTATAGAATAAAGCCAGGAGGACGGCCTTTAAGAAGACCGGATAGAGGAATGGAAACAAGCGCGATTCAGGACTTATGCAAAACCGGACTTTTTGCCGGGATATCCCACCGGGACGCTGAGCATCTGCTGTCCTGCCTGGATACACAGGTGTGGAAATATACCGCGGCAGCTACCGTGATCGAGGAGGGCAGCTGTGTGAGGCGCTTTGGTGTGCTTCTCAACGGGCAGGGACGTTCCTACCGGACAGATCCCTCAGGCCGCACCATAACCATTACCCTGCTCCGTGAGGGCAGCGAAATAGGCGTGCTTCTGGCCGCCAGCCGGGAGTGCAAAAGCCCGGTTTCAGTGGAGGTATCGGAGGGTTCCTCCATTCTTTTCATATCCTACACCAGCCTGACTGGCAGCTGCTGCAAAAACTGTCCCTGCCACAAACAGCTGCTGCAGAATTTTATGGGCATAGTGGCGCAAAAAGGGCTGGTGCTCCATGAACGGATCGACTGTCTGCTCAAACCCACGGCCAGGGAAAAGATCCTCACCTATCTCAACTGTATATCCAGGGAAAAGGAAAGCAGCTCCTTTACTATTCCAATGGATCGCAGCGCCATGGCTGAATACCTGAACATTGACCGCAGCGCTCTGTCCAGGGAACTGTCCAGGATGAAGGCGGATGGCATCCTGGATTATTACAAAAACCAGTTCCGGCTCATGAAATCTCAATAACCCGCTGGGCCCAGCCGCGGTAAAAGGATTCCTCATGGGAAACAAGGAGGACGGTTCCCGGAAATTGGGACAGGGATTTTTTTAGGGCATCCTTGGCCTGGATATCCAGATGGTTGGTGGGCTCATCCATGATCATCAGATTACAGGGTATAAGTGTCAGGATACACAGCTTCACCTTTGTCTGCTCCCCTCCGCTTAAGGTGCCGATGGGCTGCAATGCCTGTTTAGCGGAAATGCCGCAGTAAGCAAGATGTTGTCTTACCTCCCTCACTGTCATATCCGGAAAAAGATCCGATATGACCTGAATGGGCGTCATGGTCTGGTCCGTCCAGACAAGCTCCTGTTCAAAGTAGGCCGCAGTTACCTGGGCGGACAGACGGACCCTTCCGCCCAGAGCGGGGATCTGCCCCATGATCGTTTTCAGAAGGGTGGATTTCCCAACTCCGTTAAATCCGGTGATGACTGCCTTTTGCCCGCCTTTGACGGAAAAACTGATATCCTCTAATACCGGCTCCTGATACCCCGCGGTGAGATGTCCCACGGTGAGATGCTCCGTGTCTGTAAACGGAAGGCAGACAAAAGGAAAGGCGGGCTTGATCTCCCTGTTTTCCAACGCGTCCATGCGTTCTAAGCGGTCCAGCTGCTTTTGCCTCCCCCTGGCCATCCTTGCATTCCGCCCCGCAATATTCTTCCGGATAAATTCCTCGGTCTTTTTGATCTCCTTTTGCTGGGCTGCATACTGGCGCTGGTAATCATCTCTCAGCCGTGTTTTCTTTTGAACAAACTCAGAATAGGTGCCATGGTATTTGGTTATTGTATCATTGTCAATATCACAGATACGGTTGGACGTCACTTCCAGAAAATGATCGTCATGGGATACCAGCAAAAAGGCGTTCTCAATTCCGGTCAGATATTCCCCCAGCCATGTAACCTGCTCCTGATCCAGAAAGTTTGTTGGTTCATCTAAAAGAAGTACATCCGGCCGCTCTAATATGAGCTTGGCCAGGATCACCTTTGCCCTCTGCCCTCCGCTCATATGGCTGACCAGACGGTCTAATCCCATGCCGGTCAGGCCAAGGCCTGACGCAACCTGCCTGATCCGGGTCTCCACGGAATAAAAATCACATTGCTCCAGATATTCCTGGTAACGGGCGGCCCGGACCAGCATTCCATCTTCCCCTTTTGCCGCTCCCTCATAGAGCCGGTTCATTTTTTCTTCCGTCTTATACAGATGTGAAAAGGCGGAACGCAGGAATTCCTTAACGGTCAGGTATTCTTCCAGCTCTGCATACTGGTCCAGATATCCCACCGTGATCCCGGGCTGCCGTACAATACGGCCCTGGTCCGGGATGACCTGCTCCGTGCATATTTTTATCAGTGTGCTTTTCCCGGTTCCGTTCTGACCCACGATCCCTATGTGCTCTCCTTTGTTCAGTGTAAACTCCGCATTCCGGTACAGCACGTGATCGCCGTAGGAATGGGATAACCCGGTAATAGTTAATAAACTCATAATCGTATATCCTCACTTTTTCTGATTTCTTTAAACAACAAAAGGCCACGGACAAAACATTGTCCATAGCCTTTGACTGCTTAAAATCCCGGGAAATGTGCATGAACCGAATACGCCCTGTAAAAAACAGGACGGTATGACGTTACGGTTATCCGCTTCATTTCCCGGTGAAATCTTAAAGCGTGGTTCTATACGCTATACTCTGCACAATGTTTCACCGGTATGGATTGTACAGAGTTGAGTTTCTTTTTAAACTGGTCCGACAAATAAAAGCTCATGATGATTCTCCTTTTACAAATGCAGCCCCATATTATCACACAGCTGCGGGTATGTCAAGCCTCCACTATAACACCAGACTTGAAACTTATGTTACAATCAAAGCAGAATGTAATACTTATATTACGATCAAATTATGTTGCGGTCAAAGCAGGAGGTATCAAATTGGGACGAACGTATTCCACATCGGAGATTGCCGGGATCATAGGGATCCATCCAAACACCGTGCGTTTGTATGAGGAACTGCATCTGATCACTCCCCCGGAGCGAAAGGATAACGGCTACAGGGTCTTTACAGAACTGCAGGTAGACCAGTTTATCAATGCGCGCCTTGCCTTTCAGGTGGAGATCCTTCAAAACGGACTGCGAAGCCTGGCCGTTGATGTGATCAGGGTGGCTGCGGATCAGGATTTCACCCGGGCTATCCGGCTGGTCAACCAGTATATGGCCCGGGTAGAGACTGAGATGGCCGGGGCCGAGGAAGCGATCAGGATCACAAAGGCCCTTCTGTCCGGAATGGATGAGGAGGACGGGGATCTGCAGCTTACCAGGAACCAGGCGGCTGATTATCTGGGAATTACCATTGACACGCTGCGCAACTGGGAAATGAACGGACTGATGAAAATAAAACGCAGACAAAACGGTTACCGCGTTTACCGGGACGCGGATATCAAACGGCTGAAGATCATACGGGCCCTGCGCTGCGCCAATTATTCCCTGGCGTCCATCTTGAGAATGCTCCGGGCCGTATCTCTTGACCCGGATGCGGATCTACGGACAGCCATCGACACCCCGGATGATGAGATCATCACGGCTTGTGACAGCCTGCTCTCCTCCCTTTCCCATGCCGGAAAGAATGCCGCCCTTATCCATAAACGGCTGTGCTGCATGAAGGAAAAATATTCATAAAAAATTAATAACCCTCCACTTTCACACCAGTCTTTTGACTGGTGTTATCCTTTAGTGAAAAAGGAGGTAATTATCATGAACGCAGTGATTGCGGTAAGGGGACTGAGCAAGTCCTATCATGGCCGTCCGGCAATTTGCGGTTTAACCTTTGAGGTGGAACGAGGGGAAGTCTTTGGGCTTCTGGGCGCTAACGGAGCGGGCAAAAGCACATCCATAGAGTGTATCCTGGGGACCAGGCAGGCGGACAGCGGCACCGCGTCCGTTCTGGGTATGGATCCCATATCCGGGCGCAGGCAGCTGTTCCAAAAAGCAGGGGTGCAGTTCCAGGAATCCAGCTATCCGGATAAAATACGGGTGGGCGAGCTCTGTGAGGAAACCATGTCCCTTTACAGGGAACCGGAGGATTATAAAAAGCTGCTGCGCCGATTCGGACTGGAGGAAAAATCTCACAGTCCGGTCAGCGACCTGTCCGGCGGACAGAGACAGCGCCTGTTTATTGTATTAGCTCTGATCCCCGGACCGGAAGTGGTGTTCCTGGACGAGCTGACCACCGGGCTTGATGTAAAGGCCAGAAGGGAGGTATGGAGGTATCTGGAGCATCTTAAAAAGGAAGGCATGACGATCCTTCTCACCTCCCACTTCATGGATGAGGTAAACGCCCTGTGCGACCGGGTCGCCATATTAAAAAGAGGCAGGACCGTCTTTTGCGGTACGGTACAGGAGGCTGTGGATGCCAGCCCATATTGTACATTGGAGGAAGCATATCTGTGGTTTACAGAGGAGGAAGAAAATGAGAACATTTAAGACAATGCTTAAGATCGAATCCAGGCTCTCTGTCCGGGGAATGGACATGGTGATCTTTGCCCTGTGCATGCCGGTGGTCATGGTTTTTATCCTGGGTATCATATTCGGGGACAGGCCCGCATACCAGGGAGCGCCCTATACATTTTTTGAACAGTCCTTTGGAGCGCTTTCCACCATTGCAGTCTGCGCAGGCGGTGTCATGGGTCTGCCCCTTCTGGTGTCTGATTACAGGCAGAAACACATCCTGAAACGTTTTCAGGTAACACCTGTAAGCCCGGCCATGATATTGGCCGTGCATGTCACCATCTATGCAGCCTATTCCCTTGTGTCCCTGGTACTGGTCTACGCAAGCGCAGCCCTTTTGTTCGGTTACCGCATGCAGGGCTCTCCGGCAGCCTTCCTTTTGTGCTATATTCTGGTTATGCTGTCCATGTTCAGCATAGGCATGATGGTGGGAGGCATTGCGCCTGATATGAAATCAGCCAGTGTGGCGGCATCTGTCCTGTATTTCCCAATGCTGATCTTTTCCGGGGCCACCCTGCCCTATGAGGTGATGCCGGAGCCCATGCAAAAGGCAGCCGGCCTGATGCCCCTTACACAGGGGATCAAGCTGCTAAAGGCAGTCTCATTGGATCAGGAGCCGGTTACCGTCTGGATTCCCATGGCTGTCATCACGGGCGTGTTCCTTCTTTGCAGCTGTATCAGCCTTCGCTTTTTCAGGTGGGAGTAGTTTTATTCAGGAAAGGAGATCCGTCATGCTCATCTGCTCTCCTTCCTGCTTATCATCAAATTCATTCATAAAGGAAAAAAGGCGGCCGATATCTGTCTCCAGGCCGCCGGGGAAATAATGCAAAGTTCCTGCTCCGGCGGTGTGTAGGGATCCAGCCGCGGTACGGGTTCATACCGATTTTGGCTGATAAAACGGATTTTACGCTGATCTCATGCATGGGTCATATCTCCTGTCCTGACCTAGATCATATTGGCAAAGCGCTCCACTGCCTTTGTAAAGCTGGCAATGGTCTGATCCGCATCCCCGTGTTCGATCCCGTCCCGCACACAGTGTTTGATGTGGCCTTCCAACACCACCTGGCCCACCTTGTGAAGAGCGGACTTGGCCGCATTGATCTGTGCAAGGACATCCTCGCAGGGAACATCCTCATCCACCATCCTGTCAATGGCCTGGACCTGTCCGATGATCTTCTTCAGGCGGCGGTGTAAATTTTCAGAATCCATACATTGTTTCATGTCAGGACCTCCTTATAGTCGTTTGTTTCAAATTGTCCAGCTTCCACCGGTTTGCTGAAATAGTATCCCTGGATGGTCCTGCACCCAAAAGATTTGAGAAGTTCCAGCTGTTCCCTGGTCTCCACTCCCTCAGCCACACATTCCACATCCAGGCTGCGGCACATATTGACAATGCATTTTACAACTGTCTGGTTGGTCTCATTTTCCGCCAGGTTGTCGATCAGGGATTTGTCCAGCTTTACCTCATCAAAATGTATGATGGAAAGAATGGACATATTGGCGTAATTAGAGCCGAAATCATCCAGTGAAAGCTTAAATCCGGCTTGCCTAAGCCGCGAGCCGATGGATTCTATGACTTTATGTTCAATGTCTCCAATGCTCTCTGTTATCTCTATCATAACCAGGCCGCTGGGTATATCATACCTGCTTTTTATTTCCCTCAGGATCCGGAACAGATCGCTTTCCAGCAGAGTGATCCTTGAAAAGTTCACGGAAACAGGCACCAGGGGCCTGCCCTTTTCTTTCCATCCGCAAAGGAGCTTCAGTACCTGCTCCAGCATGTAAAAATCCAGATACCGGATCAGCTTTACCTTTTCAAGAAGGGGCACGAACTTGCCGGGCGGCTTCACCTCCTGCCCGGGGTCATGATACCGGGCCAGAGCCTCCACGGAGCGCAGTCCGCCGGTGGCTGAATCCAGCTTGGGCTGCAGATAGATTTTGTAGTACCCGTGTTCCATATCGGAAAATAGCTTTTTGGCGTTTTCCGGTGAATAATGTTTCCGCACATCATCGCTGATCTTGTAATAGATCTGTTTATTGACGATCATCAATTCTTCCGCATGGTGAAGGGTGGTGTTAAAGTCAGTCAGATGCTCCACCCAGGTACATCCCAGGGAAACACCGTTGGGTGTCTCCATGTCCAGATCATTGCCCATCTGCTTTACCTGTTCCATAAACCCGTCATAATCCATTCCCAGGACAATGATCACAAACTCATCTCCGCTGAGCCGGAAAATCCGGCTCTCCGGGAAACAGGCTCTCATAACAGAGCTTGCAGTCACAATGACCTGATCCCCCAGGCTGTGGCCATAATCCCGGTTCAGCTGTTTTAAGCCATTGATATCCGCAGCCACGATCCCGCAGGAACGGTCCATGGACCTGTCCAGTTTTTCCTGGTACTGGACAAAGCTTCCGCGGTTCAGAAGCCCGCTCAGTGCATCGTGGGAGGCTTCATATTCCAGGCGGTGGTACAGGCGCCGCTTTTTCATCTCACCGGATATGTTCAGGGCTATGGAATCCAACAGCCGGATGGTATCCTGATTAATGGTGGGATTATCCACCCCGATATATCCGCTGACCATGGCCTCATCCTCAAACGGTACGGCAAACAAGCTGTGCGCTCCTCTGGAAGACAGATATTGATACTCACTTGGATAGGTATGCTTCAGCTCATCTGCGCGGGCAATGATCAGATGCTGTTTGTTATGAATGGTTTCATAGATATATGGGATCTTTTCCACAGGCACATTCTGAAGCATGGATTTCTGCGGCGAAATGCCCTTGCGGCACCACTCATACGTATTGCTTATAACCCCGCGCTTCCGGTCGATCTCCGCAATATAGGCGCGCTCCCCATCATAAAAATCAGCGATAAGGGACAGTACCCTGTCAATGGCCTCCTCCAGGCTGCCGGCTGAATTCAGGGCACGGAGACTTTCCAGCATAACGGTCTCCATATGGTATTTGGAGGTTATATTGGAATCAATGAGCACCTTGCTCCCCACATCCACCGCAATCTCCATGCGTACCAGGCGGCCGTTCCACTCCACCAACTTGTCCTTTACAATGAAATTCTTCCTTAAATAAGGATTCTCATATTCCCACACATAATACTCTTCTGTGCTGAGCTTTGTATTGGTACAAAAGGGGCATGGGCTGTCCCTTCCCTGAAGCACCTCATAACATTTACAAGTCTCAAACTCCTCCATCTTAAGACCGGTGAGCTCCCGTCCCGCCCTGTTGAGATAGATCAGGGAATGGTCCTGGATATCGCTGATATAGACAATCTCCTCCAGCTCATCGATCAGCCACTCCCGGTTTACATACTGCAGCGGTGCAACCTGGGAGGTTTTGCTCCCAAATACACTGTAACAGGATTTCCCTGCCTGTTTTGCGTACCGCAGTGCGGCATCAGCCTTGATGTAAAGTTCATCAAACTTATTCCCATGTCTGGGGCAGAAGGCGATTCCAATGGAGTTGCTGATTCCCATCTGATCCTCTCCCTGCTCCTGGGCACTCTGAAGTTCCCTGGCAATGATCTGTGCCTTGTTACATGCGGCGGCATCATTGGGGATATCAGGCATGAAGGCAACAAACTCATCTCCGCCCAGCCGGCCCAGGACGGCGTTATCTTCAAATATACTTTTTAATTTATAGGCAATTCCTGCCAGTACTTTGTCTCCGTACATGTGGCCGTAATTGTCATTGACCGCCTTAAAATTATCCACATCAATCATCAGCAGCGCGCTTAAGGCGCCTGCTTGATCCTTCAGCATACGGTTGATCTCCTGAAGACAGGCCGCACGGTTTAAAAGGCCTGTCAGGGGATCGATCCGTGACTGGCGCAGAAGTTCAAGTTCCTTATGCTTTTTCTCTTCAATGTTGCGGACATAGACAAAACCGCTGAGATGTCCGCCTGACAGGATCAGATAGATCGTAGTGTTGCACCAGACCATCTTCTCATCCGCGTTCAGGCTGCGGTATTCACAAACCACTTCCTGGCGGCCGTTTTCATACTGTCTGCGCAGGTATTGGGGATTCAGTTCCCGCAGGAATAGGCCCCGGTCTTGGGGATGCACATTCTGCTCAGACCATCGGTCTAAAAAACGGCTGTAGCTGCAATTTTCAGACAGGCCCACAGATGCCAGCATGTCCTTATTTTTCTCAGTAATCATCTCCATGATCCGATCATCATCAATATCGATCTCATAACTGGCCAGGGCACCGCCAACCAGGGCCTGACGGTATTTCTCCTCCTGTTGGTACCGTTCCTGTTCCTGATGCTCCCTGCTTATATCCTCGGCAACACCGATGGCAACATTGCCCGGCCGGCTGCCGTGGCTCAGGAGCGTATGGGTGATCCTGTACCATTTTTCTTCTCCGTTCCCCGGGGTCGCACGTATGACGGCACTGGTCATAGTCCTGCCGTCTTTAAGGTCCCGGAACATCTGGCGAAAGGCGGGCAGGTATTCCTGGTCCAGACGGGCACTCTCAAAGGTCTGTTTACTAAAATCACGGATGATCTCAGCTTCCCGGAAGGGCGAATCCGTGGTATTCTCAATACAGGCCCAGTCTTCGTCCATGTGATATTCCCAAATGAGATTATGGCTTTTGGAAAGGGCGATCTTATAGCGCTGGACATTCAGGGAGATCTCGTGTTCCAGCTGTTTCTTTTCCGTGATATCCCAGATCAGGCAGACCAGGATATCCATATCATTTTCCCTTAAAAGGGTGGATTTGACCTCCACCCATATCATGGAACCATCCCTGCAAAAGCAGCGCATCTCAAAGCTCACATAGTGTTCGCCCCTTGCAATGGATTGGTTCAGCTTTTCCCGGATACCCATGCGGTCGTCCGGGTGGATCAAAGAGACTGGGCTGTTGTTCTTCTCTTCGGCAAACTGTTTTGGAGTATAACCATATACACGATAGCAGGCCTCATTGGCGCTGACGATCGTAAGGGTCTCCGTGTACTGTAAAATGCAGATACCGCTGTTGAGAATGGATGCAAAATGGTAAACCGTCTGCCGTTCCATGTCCCCGCTTCGCTGCAAAAGGGCCATGGTTACCTCCAGATGTTCATCCAGAAGCACTTTTTGGAAAGAAAGGCAGTAATTATCTCCCCGGAACGGAAAAATCATTTTCAGGTCGGGATACCGGGATGTTGTAAATGGATTCTTTTTTGTAATCTCACCGACAACAGACTCTATATCCATTCCCATGTAATCAGACACAGGATGTCCCAGGAATTGTTTCATATTTTCATGTATAAAGATGATCCTCCCCATTGTATCTGTGATCATGACAAGCAAAGGCGAGCTAAACAGCAAAGGATTATGCGGCATATGATACCTCACTCAGGATAGGATTATGGTTTTACGTTGCTTTCCCGTCTAGTTTACCACGAAAGATCCAACTTCTCAACTTAAAAAGCCCCTGAGACTGTGCTCAGGGGCTTTCGGGGTATGGATATTATTCATTATGGTCAGGATAGCCACGGGGGATTATCCCTCAATGGCAATGTACTTCCTCTCTTCCACTTCCGGCACTGCTTCCTTTTTAGGAATCAGCAGTTTCAGGGTGCCGTCCTCAAATTTAGCCTTGATGTCCTCCTGGGTTACGGCATCTCCTACATAAAAGCTTCTGCTGCAGGAACCGCTGTAACGTTCCCTGCGGATATACCTGCCATTGGAATCCTTCTCTTCTTTGTTAGAATCAGTGGATGCCTGGATGGTCAGATACCCGTCCCTCAGTTCAGCCTTTACATCCTCCTTCTTTACCCCGGGCATGTTGATGGTAACTTCATAGCCGTTATCCGTATCCTTAATGTCCGTGTTCATAAGGCTGCCGGTGCCGTACCTGTCAAATGGGAAATCAAAAAAGTCATCCAATAAGTTGTCTCTGAATATACTAGGCATTAACATAGGTCATCTCTCCTTTTCCATCATATTGCTTTGTATGTTTTGTTATCTATGTTCTATATGTAATATAACACGCAATTGGATGGATGTCAAGAATGGGGGTGGGAATTTATAGAAAGTTTATAATTTTCATAATAATTGGCATATATTACATTCAGATACGGGACTGTCTCAGAAGCCCACGGATATTCCGCCATATAGCTGCCTGTGTAAGTGGTCATATGCTCTCGGTTCCCACTTAATACTTCATATAAATCACAGGTGAATAATCCTGTATTAATTGAATATATACCACGTTTATGAATCAAAAGTTTTTCGCAGCCATGTTCTTCTAATGTCTTTCTAAGACGATGGGCAATCACCCGTATATTCTTTTTGGCCGTTTCTTCCGAAATATTTTCATACAGCATATAGGCAAGCTGAGAAATGGACACACTCCCGCCCCTTTTATCCACAAGGATGGCCAGAAGCTCCTTTGATTTTTTGCTGGGAAAATATATTATCTGATCATTGATAAATACATCAAATCCACTAAATGTTTGAATAAAAATCATATTGTATCTTCCTATCTTCTTTTAAAGTTTCTGAATTAATAAGATTCATTTATAATCAGATTCATTTAAAATTTTTTCCCTGAACTCATTATCATACATCCAATCATGCAGCCTATTCCATTATGAATCATGTCATCCCATTCAAATAACCCTCTGCATAACGCCAGCTGGCAGGTTTCGATCACAGCGGAGACCACAACTCCCATAAGCATTCCTTTCCACCAGCTGATTTTGCGGTTTAACATGATAGGCAGCAATAAACCCATGGGGATTAAAAGTGCACAGTTCAGCAGATTTTCTTTCAGTAAATTTCTGTTTCCATTAAAAACCGCTTTCCATGACCAGAACAATTCCAATCTGTAATGCCGCCCTGTGGGAGTACGCGTAAATACGGTTGAACCAAATACAATTCCAAGGAACAATAATAAAGCCATACCTGCAGCTGCCTGTGACGGCATAATTTTGTTTTTCCGAATCATCTTCCAGGCATACATGGCTGCAATTAAAAATAAAATGGCAAAAAAAAAGATTCCCGGATGGTCCAGGATCTATTATGCGTGATAAAGATCTGATATAGATCCAAACTGAGCCGCCTCACTTTCCTTATATTTAGATACTGTCATATGTACCGCTAATCTCTGTGGAACTGATCTCTTGTATAAACTTTTTCTTTTACATCATCAAGTTCGATGTCATATCGGTTCGCTATAATGGCATCTGATCTGATTTTAAACTGAGCCAGGTTATTTACTACCTCGGAGCCGAAAAATTTTACATCATTCGTTAAGGACGGTTCGTAAATTATTACTGTAGCGCCTTTTGCCTTAATCCGCTTCATGACGCCCTGAATAGAGGATTGACGAAAGTTATCAGAATCGGATTTCATTGCCAGCCGAAAGACACCAATTGTAACCGTCTTTTCTTTATTCTTATCCCAAACACTATTTGCTCCATAATAGCCTGCCATATGGAGGACCTGATTCGCAATAAAATCCTTACGGGTACGATTGCTCTCCACAATGGCCTCGATCAGATTTTCCGGCACATCAGCATAGTTGGCTAATAACTGTTTTGTATCTTTCGGAAGGCAATAACCGCCATATCCAAAAGATGGGTTATTATAATGCATGCCAATGCGGGGATCAAGGCACACCCCATAGATGATAGCCTGCGTATCCAGTCCTTTTATTTCAGCATAGGTATCCAACTCGTTAAAAAAGGATACTCTGAGAGCGAGATATGTATTGGCAAACAATTTTACTGCTTCTGCCTCAGTAAAACCCATAAACAGTGTGTCTATGTTTTTCTTTATGGCCCCTTCCTTAAGCAGGTCCGCAAATATATGTGCGGCTTTAGTGGTTTCCGCATTAGATAGGTCTGTACCTACAATAATGCGGGATGGATAGAGATTGTCATATAACGCTTTGGATTCACGAAGAAATTCCGGACTAAAAATAATATTGTCAGTGTTATACTTCTGCCGGATCAATGCTGTATAACCTACAGGAATCGTAGATTTGATAACCATTATTGCATTGGGATTAACCTTTAATACCAATTCGATCACAGCTTCTACCGCACTTGTGTCAAAAAAATTTTTTTGGCTGTCATAATTTGTAGGAGTAGCTATGATTACAAAATCTGCATCTTTATATGCGGAGGCTCCATCCAACGTAGCAGTGATATTAAGATTTTCCTCAGCCAGATATTTTTCTATGTACTCGTCCTGAATAGGGGATTTCCTATTGTTAATAAGTTTTATCTTCTCAGGAAGAACATCTACCGCCGTAACACGATGGTGTTTTGACAACAATGTTGCAATGGACAGGCCGACATAACCGGTACCTGCGACTGTGATTTTTATATCTTTAAACGCTCTCACAATAATAATTTTCTCCTTACTGTTTTTACAAGTTTGATTTTCTCCACGGCACAGAACTTCCGGCCCTCTCTATCATATTTGATAGAATTCCTTATACCATTTTGCAAATTCATGTAACCCTGCGCGCAGGCTTGTGCGTGGTCTAAATTCAAAATCCCGCTCTAAAGCATCCGTGTCAGCATAAGTAACAGGCACATCTCCCGGCTGCATTGGAACAAGTTCCTTACGGGCTTCAAAATCATAATCAACCGGCAAAATCCCAACCCCAATCAGTTCCTCCTGAAGAATAGTAACAAAATCCAGAAGATTTTCCGGTTTGCTGTTTCCAATGTTATAGACAGCATAGGGAGGAAGCGGCAGGCCATCTTCTCCTGCTTTCCGTTCAGGAGGCCGCTGCATGACACGCTTTATCCCTTCCACAATATCATCAATATACGTGAAATCACGTTTACAATTACCGTAGTTAAAAATCTGTATCATTTCTTTATTGATAAGTTTATCGGTAAAACCAAAGTATGCCATATCCGGACGCCCTGCAGGACCATAGACTGTAAAAAAGCGCAGGCCTGTGGATGGAATATTATATAGCTTAGAGTATGCATGGGCCAGAAGTTCATTGCTTTTTTTTGTGGCCGCATAGAGTGAGACAGGATTGTCCACTTTATCCTCCGTGGAATAAGGTACCTTTTTATTTGATCCATATACAGATGAAGAAGACGCATAAACCAAATGCTCTACACCGGCAGTATTTTCCGTATAGGAATGTCTGCAGGCTTCTAGAATATTGTAGAAGCCAACGATATTCGACTCAATATAAGCATCCGGATTTGTAATTGAATAACGAACCCCGGCCTGAGCCGCAAGATTGACAACTATATCCGGCTTATGATCAGTGAAAACACGGTTAACCAGTTTTTTGTCTGCAATAGAGCCTTTAATGAACAGCCAGGTAGAATCAGCTTGGGATTTCATGACTTTTTCTATCTGTTTTAGCCGGTATTCTTTAATACTTACATCATAATATTCATTGAGATTATCAATCCCAATAATGTGAACCGGAGTGTGTGTGTGTAGCAGATCCAGTACAAGATTTGCACCGATAAAACCAGCTGCTCCCGTGACTAAGATGGTTTTATTACTAATTTCAATATGAATACTCATTTAATGGACGCTCCCTTACTCTCTTTATTATTTATACCGGACTCTATGTTTCAGACCGGACTATACGTTTCCGGTGTATAATGGATCACTCTTGTTCCGCCATTCTCAAAAGCAAATGGTACGTGTAAGATTATTTCCATTTCTTTTTGCAGATTTGCTTTCTTTTCGGGCTGTACATAAAATACAAAGAAACCTCCGCCTCCTGCTCCAAGTAATTTTCCTCCCAGAGCTCCCGCGTTTATTGCTTTCTCATATAATGTATCAATGCTGCCCGTTGAAATTCTGGAACCAGTTTTCCTCGTTATCCTCCATGTAGTATCCAGCAACCGGCCGAAATCATCCAAATCTCTAATTTTGTCCGTCAGAACGGCTTCGGATTTTCATTTAACTGTTTTTTCCTTTCCAGTGATATAATGATCGGAAAGACCTTATATCCATCAGCGTTAAAATTAATGCGGCTGCTTCATATGTAAGGCATATTTCATGCATATCCAGAAATTTCATCGCATTGCGGATTGCCGGATGCTGAATGGATTCTACATCTGTTACTCTCTCCGTTTTAGAGTAAGACAGCTCTGTGGTATAATCAAAAAATCTAGGTAAATGACGAACGTTTACGTAACAATATTTATCAAATGTGGTTGACAGTACTGCTCCCCCATTTTTTCGGAAGAATTCAGGAATGTCCGTTCCACCTCCAAAAAATGACATACGGAATGGCGTTTTTGTAATGATCATGTTTAAGCACCTCTTTTGTTTAATACTCCTTTTAAATTCTTTATAAAGAACTCATCTTTTAAGAACAACAGAAAAATAAAATAGCAGCCCACCCCAATCAGAATCAATACAATTAATCCTATTAATGTCGCATCTATCATGCTCTGTGCAATTAATAAAGATATTAACATCAAGATTCCAGACAGGATATATTTCCAAACAGACCTAAAAATCCTTCCAAATTCCAGCTGTTTTGTGACACAGCAATACACAATCTGTATTGTGACTCCGATAATCTCAGCGCTCACTGATGCGATCGCAGCTCCAATAGCTCCTAAATTAGGTATTAACATAAGGTTGGCTGCCAGGTTACATCCGGCTGATATGGTTACAGACATAGTATAAATATTTTGCTGTTCTGTGGATATCAAATAGGAGTATCCAGTGATATATGCGAGACTTACAGCAACTACTAAAACACTAAAAATCGGAAGCAGGATTTTAGTCATATCATATCCGTCACCAAAGAAAACCGGAACAAATACATTACTGACACCTATGATGCCGCACATAATTGGGATCGATAACATTAGAGTAAAACGATAACCCTTATATATATATTCTTTTGCATTATCGGTTCTTCCTTCTTTGAACAAATTTGCCACCCTTGGTAAAACAACCATTGCAACAGAAGTTACGACTGTTAAAGCCATTCTTGCGATTTTTTCAGCCTGCTCATAACAGCCGTTTTGATATGTAGAATTAGTAATCCACCCGATCATGGATTTATCCATAATCACATACACTTGTGTTGCGATTGTGGGTAAAAACAATAAGAGAATGTCTTTTATATTCCTAAAGGGGTTTATACTCCCAACTTTACAGATATATTTGGGCAGATATGTCCACATAGAAAGATTGCCCAATGCTGTAAATCCTACCACGGATGCTGTGTAAAGCCATAAATCAGATGGCTCTTTGACAAATATAAAAATAAATAGTGTATGGCACAACCGCACGATCAGGTTCCTGATAACAATACGCTTGAAATCTTCTATTCCCTGATAAAACCAAGCAATATCAAGAATAACATTTATTATGTTCATAGTTAGGATCAGGTATATGATCCTATACTGTTCATTAAATCCCATAAAGATTCCGTATGCCAGGAGTGCAATTGAACTGGTAACCAATCGAAGGATGAACAATTCCCAAAAGGCGCGGCTAAGCATTTCCTTGTTACTGCGCATGTATGCGATATTTCTTTGCCCAAATATACCTGTTCCTAAAACTGCAAAGAGAACAAAATATGCTGTAATAGAATGTGTATAACTATAGATTCCATTCCCGTCAACCCTAAGCACTCTTGACAAGTATGGAGCCGTAATCAAAGGGACGATCAAAGTCAGCACCTGATATGATGTATTCCAGATATAGTTTTTTTTAATGCTGACTTTTTGTTCCATTTTGTTTCTCCTTATTAAAAGCTTCTATATTATATTGATTACGGTTTTCATCTGGTGATCCTGCAAAGAAATAGATTGATAGATATAACCAAAGCATTCCCCAAAGTGATTGATATTTTGCCGTGTTCAGGAAAAATGAAACCAATACAAATACCAGGATTGCAAGCCCCATGGCATTATGGTATTTCCTTTTTAAATTATGTTTATAAATTTTCCAAACAGATAGGATCAACGAGGTCATACCTACCAAACCTAAAGCCATCCCTGTATCTAAGAACATATTATCAAATGTATTAGTTACAAAACTGTTTGTAATCATCTGCTGCAAAATAATATATGTGTTTCCTAAACCAACGCCAAATATTAAGTGATCTAAAAAAAGATATAAAAATACCCCATACGCATTCATTCTGTGAAAAAAGGATCCCTGGCTTGTTATATTAGATGAGCGGGACACCAGCAAACTATAATCCACATAACTTAAAACCACAAACAAAGCAATTGGGCACAGGATAGAAAATAAAATCTTATGCTTTGTATCTGACTTAACAAAGTAATACACAATATAGAATCCAAGGATCAGCACTGCGGATCTGCTCGCTGAAAGAATAATGCCAACCGCTAAAATTCCCAATCCAGTAATCGCAAACCAAGTACTTTTACCTTTTCTCCTGAAATGTTCGATAATGGGTAAACACATTACTAATGATGAGGAGAAGACTAACGAATTCCCAAACGTTGCTTTCGCCCTCCAACTTTGATTATCTGACATAGCATATTGATACCATTCAGCATATCCCTGTATTCCATATATTTCATAAATATTAAATCCACTTATTGTTTCAAAAATTGCAATCACGGATACAAATGCTGCAATCACTAAAATATAGACAAATAATCTGTCTATGGTTACTGAATTTGGCCTTTTTATTTTAATAAGAAAAAATATAGCTATTGATTGAAAAAGAAATTTTACACTGGCAGGAATGATCTCTTTAGCGCCCAATCTTCCATAAGCCATAATAAGACATAGAACAATTACAAAAAAGCAGGTAAATACATCAAGCTCTGTTCTGGAAATAATTATTTTAATCCCAATATTGCCCATATTCCTCAAAACTTCCACTGCAATAAAAAGTACAATTAAAATTATATAGACAGGAAAATTTCCCATTGGAGAGGCGATAAACATAAAATTAAAAAAATCCGATGGAACCAAAAACCAAAGCGTAATGATTGTTCCCAAAGCATAATCCACTTTCATCAATGCCATAAGGAACATGGCTGCAGACATAACTATAAATGGTATCCCACTCATTCCGAATATTACCCTTAGACTGAGCCAGATCATAAACAGTAAAATTCTATTAAATATGTTTTCTTTCTTCTCTCTTTTCTTCAATAGCTGCTCTTGTTGCATCCAAAAGTGCATATCCATACTGTTTATCCGGTTCAAGATAAGCTCCTTCTCCCCACTCATTCCATGCGTTTATAAACGCGATATTATCATCTAACCTGTTATTAGAGCGGTTATAATCTATAAGGTCACATATCCACTTTTTATATGCACCCACACTCTCATTTGTAAAAACTAATGCCCTTGAATTTTTTCTGGCCGTATTATCCCAAAAAGCCATAGCAGACCTATAAAGCTTAGGTGAAGAATAGTTTCTATATAGCTGATCACTTACGATTTTTGTGTAATCATATATTTTTCCGCTAAAGGCAGCATTGATCAGTTTTACATGGGCCGGTACTTTAGATAATAAATTAGAAAAAGTTGTTGGTTGAAATTCACTGGAAGCATCATATCCTTTTTTTCTGTAATCCATGGATTCTCCCACTTCATGCACAGCGATAATATAGAGACCTGTAAACCCTTTGTTTATTGCATCTTCTCTCCATTTTGCCAATACCTCCCGGACATCTGGTATGTCCAGGGGCCGGTACACCATTAAGACAGGTTTACCATGTATTTTATAATAGCGTTCATCCATCATATCCGGAATAATAGCTTTCACATACTGCATATAGATAGTTTTGTCCGCAGGCATTTCTATGAGCACTTCATCTGAAGTTCCTTGAAATTTCTTATACCAGTTGTGGTTAGCCCAGCAATAGAAAAAGGGAATATCCAACAATTTTTCATGTAAAAACGTATTTAATGGTTTTTCAAGTATCCTCTTATCATTACCAAACCAGTAATGGTAGAAACAAAAACCATATATGCCATACTGTTTTGCCAATTCAATTTGGCGAAACATAACATCCTTGATCCTTAAGTCATAATATCCCAGTTCATCCGGAAATCTTGGTTGTGAGTGCCCTACAAACTGCGGGACTGCTCTGACTACATTATTCCATTCAGTTGTTCCTTTTCCCCACCATTTATCATTTTCTTTCGTGGGATGGTATTGGGTTAAATAAAAGGCAAATAATTTAATATCATCATTCTCTCTCATATAATTCCTGTTGCTCAACGGAACATAAGATGATGACTCTATGTTGATAGAGGGGATATGAAGCACTTGATCAATGTATTGGCGAGATGTCTCCAAATCAGATTCAACCCTAACCTCATTGTCTTTTATTTCTTCATATCCGATCATTCGTCTTCTCAGACGAAGAATCCTTCTTTTCATTGTCAACGGTATCGGTAATTTATAAAACATGCGAATAAGAAAACCTCTCATCGTTTAAACCTCTTTCTCAACCTCTATCTGTCGTACTCTATCTTCCCACATGGATCAGATGCCAATTGATTTTATCAGGTCCATTACATTGGCATTCCATGATAAATACATTTCACTATAGTTCAGGCAGTAAGACTGCATCCTTAAATAATTCTTTTCATCATCCATCTTTTTGAAAGCATGTATATAATCATGGCCTGTACTGCAAACAAAGCCCGTCTTACCGTTATCCACAAATTGCATTAGCCCAGGAACATTTGATATTACAACAGGGAGCCCATATTTATATGCAATGGGAATAATCCCGCTTTGTGTAGCTTCAATATAAGGTAAAATTACTGCTTTGGCATGTTTGAACAGCCATATCATTTCTTTATCAGATATATATCTGTTGATCAAAGTGATATTTGTATCAGCATTAATTGCTATTTGTTCATCCTTTGCAAGCGTTCCATTGCCTGCAATTACAAGAGGATATTTTTTTCCATCCAGCTGGGAGTATGTATCACACATGCCCTTGATGCCTTTATACTTATCAATTCTTCCAAAAAACAAAAAATATGTTCCAGTCAGATCAGACAATTCTTCAGGCATTTTTTCTTTGATATCAGGTATATGAGCCCCCAATGTCATCAGCATTATTTTATCTGATAAATGCGGATATTGTTGAATGCAGACCTTTCTGCTTTCTTCAGATAAAACTAAAATATTCGATACAGCCTTCATACTTCGATTGATCAAACATCCACTATACTTCATCTGTATCTTTTTCCTTAAATTCACCGTATTGCTTGGATGCCATGTCCCCGCATCATGAAGGGTCAGAAGCTGTTTTGTGCGGTTGCGAATCTGCAGACTCACTTCTAAACTTAATATGCTGCTGTCTACATACCATATTAATTCAGGTGAAGTATCTAATACAGCGTCAGCCAGTATCTTCAAACGTCTGTCAATTGGATTGAGTGTTTTAAATTTTTCATAAAAGTGAACCTTGGGATAAAGTGCATCAGGAACAGATGCCACGGTCCCTTTCGGCATAAAACAACACACCTCTTTATGTAATTCACTTATGGTTCCTAAAAGTTGTACGGCTAACTGGATGATGCCGCCGCTCATATTAGAAGTAAATAGCGTGATCATAGCCATCCTCCCCTTGGTATTTCTAAAGTGATTGATAAAAATCTGTCAGCCATGTACAGGATGCTGCAATATCGAAACCAGATTGAATGATATCAGCACTCACATTTTTTCTGGTCAGATCAGAATGCAGAATCTTATCTCCCCATACTTCAACACCTTGATCAATGGAAAGATACGTTACTAACTCTGAAAGGCAGACATCTTGGGTTACTGTATCTGACACAAAGCAAGGTAAACCTGCTGCCTGTGCTTCAACAACCGTGACTGGTAACCCCTCCCATTTTGACGGAAACAGGAAACAATCCATGGCCTGCAGCAATTCATTTACATTAGGCTTCATTCCCATCAGGACAACAGAATCCTGTAATTTTAATTCTGAAATTTTATTTTCTATTAATTTTCGTAGATCTCCATCCCCAACTATTACCAGCTGGCTTTCTCCCATTCTTTTGTGTATGTATGAAAATACCTCCAGTAAGAACTCATGGTTTTTTGCAGTATGGAATCTTCCAACGTGGCCAAATACTATTTGATTCCCAGCATGGATCTCATTTCGGAACCTATCCCTGATATCTTGGTCCATCCGATATAGGTTGCAGTCAATTGCATTTTGTATCATGTAATATCGGTTACTGTGAACGATTTCCCTACCAAACAGCCATTCACCAGCAATTTTAGAACAACCGAAGAAATAATCCGCTTGGAACCGCAATGGATATTGCAAAATACGTTTTGCTAATGCAGTAAATCCACTTCCGTTAGATGTACTATGGCTGTGAATGATTGTTATTAATCCATGTTTTTTGGCTATGGGAAAATAAATCGATGCATAACTGCGTACATGACTATGAAGAATTTTGTATTCTGGATGTTCATTGAAAAAAGTATTCCACGCCTTTCTGATCTGGACCAGATTTCCCCCTTTGAACAGAGGCAGCAAAAATATTCTTCCGCCCATATCTTTTATTTCATCTGCAAAATAAAGCTGCCCTGGATGGTCGATTATAAAATCAAACTGAATCTGTTTTTTATCCATATGTCGGTACAAATTCATAATCATGGTCTGGGAACCTCCCATATTAAGGCTCCCAATCATGTGCAGTACTCTGATCATAGTTATATACGCCTCCTCACATCAATTCACGTTTCTGAATCAATATAGATCCGGCGGGTATATTACCTTTGACAATACTACCTGCACCAATAACAGCATTTGCACCAATAGATGTTCCTCGAAGAATAATTGAATTTGCACCGATCCAACAATTTTCACCAACTAACACAGGAGCACTGAGATAAGTTCCGCCTTTGATTCCGTCCTTACATTTGAAGTCATGATCGTGATCATATATCAACACATTGGGTCCAAACTCACATCCTGATTCTATCGTGATAGAATTCCGGCAAAAAAACATACAATTATAATTGATACGAACATTATCTCCCATTCTTAAAGTTCCGTTTTTACGCACTTTGATTTTGCTTCCGGAATGGATCCTGACTTGCTTTCCCAAGATCAGACGGCCTTTTCTGTTAAGTTCAACCACAACATTGGGTGAGAAACGCTCTATCAACGAATACTTTATATCTGAGCCATGTAATATCTTTAATATGGATAATTTGAAAAAAGTAATGAACACACTAATGAGATTGTTAATTCGTCTTCTCATACTACTATCACTGCCTTCCTGATGCTGGTAGCATACCTGGTTTCTAATACAGCCACAGCGCTCCTTCGTCCGTTAATATCCTATAATTTCCCTCATTTTCTGATTGATGATACTGACTTCATATGTTTTACGGCATTTCTGATATGATTTCTCTGACATTTGTCTCAAAAGTCTTTTGTCTTCAATTAACTGTATCATTTTCATTGACAGTTCCTTTGCATCCTTTGGATGAACCAGAAAACCGTTTTCACCGTCATCAACAGCCTCCCGGCAGCCGGGCCAATCTGTTGTTATGACTGCTCTTGCACAGGACATTGCCTCTAATATGGTCCGTGGAAGTCCCTCCCGGTAATAGGATGGAAGTACATAAACACTTGCATCGTGATAGTAATTAAGGGGATTTTTAACTTCTCCGGGAAACTCCACACTTCCATCATCTATATAAGGCTGAAGATCCTCCTGCTTCAGGGCGCCAAACGAAGTATCAAATCCCCCCAAAAGGATAAATTTCACATGGGGGTATTTGTCTTTTACGACTCTTGCGGCTTTACAATACTCCATGACACCCTTTTCTCTGATGATTCTTCCAACCATCAGAAATACAGGCGATCCAGGTAGATCCGTACGGAAAAACTGCTCCATGTTAACTCCAGAACCATCCACCTTAACGGCCTTTTTTTCATGCAGATATCTGCAGGACACGAATTGTTTTAAATCATCATTATTCTGAAAAATAACCTTATCACATGCCCAAAAGGCTGTTTTATATAAAATATTGGTGATAAAACGGACCATTCTCGTCTTTAAGCCATTTGATGTATAGATCCTTCCAAGGCCAGTGACCATGGCATATATTTTTTTAACACCCGCGGTTCTAGCCGCTATGCTTCCATAAATAACAGGTTTGATTGTATATCCGAATACCAGGTCTGGAGATTCTGTTTTTATTACTTTCCTCAATCTCCAACAATAGATCAAATCCCCAATCACACTGGTATTATCTTTTACAAGGGGAACTTCAATAAATTTTGATACACCAAGAGCCAATATTTCATCCACATGGTCCTGATTGGGTCCTGTTACAACAACAGTATTACCAAAGGATATCATGTGTTTAACTAAATCACCGCGGAAATTGAAGACAGTTTTATTTTTGGGTGATATTATAACGATTTTCATAGTTTGCACTGCTCCTATTATTCTTTCATATACGCATTTCTTTTCACATAAGCCTTCATTTATCATGGACCGCAGCCACAGTATTGTTCCATATTTTTAATAATCAGCTCTGCGAGTCTTTGACTATTGCCATCACCTATGAAAGAATTATGAGGTGTCAGCATAACCTGTTTCATTTCCCACAATGGGCTGTTGCCTTCCAATGGTTCATCTTCAAATACATCAAGAACAGCACCGCCAAGTTTACCTCTCAAAGCCACGACCAAAGCTTCTGAATCAACAATCTCTCCCCTGGCTATATTTACGAGTATGCTATTCTTTTTCATATGTGAAAGAGTATCTGCATTCATCAAATGTCTGGTTTGCCCAGTTAATGGTAAGGTGAGGATCACGATATCGCTTTCTGCTAATTTCGCTTCCAAACACTCCAGCGGATATAGTCCCTCATAGAGTGGATTTTCATATGGAAATAAATCGATTCCAATCACCCGGCAGCCAAACACAGAAAACCGCTTTGCACATTCAGTGCCAACACTGCCACATCCGACAATACAAACTGTTTTCCCGTACAGTTCAAGAATTCCTCTGTGTTTTTCCCATTTATGTATTTTTTGATTTTTACCAAAAAAATCAATCTGCTTATATAGGTAAAGGACTCCGCTGATTGCAAATTCGGCCATAGGAATACTATAAACGCCTTTAGCATTTTTGATTTCTATTTTATGGGCTTTTACATGATCCGTTGGAACACGGTCAACTCCCGCGCTGGTCAGCTGTATATATTTGAGATTTGTAAATTTTTCGATAGGATGGCTGAGAAATAATCCATTTCCTATGACAATTTCTACATCCCTATAATCACAAGGCAGTTTTTCGTTCTCATACTGGAGAAAATATACCTCATTACCAAAGGACTTTATTTTATCAATCTGTTCTTGCGTACACTTCCATGCACCGGTGATAAGCACTTTCATCTGTCACCTCTGCGGCTTACCGTACGTCTGCTGCAACTTGAAGTAAATACTTCCGTCAGCAGATTAACTTTGCCTATGATCGGCTTGCACAGTAAATGTAATGCGGCTGCGGACAAAATAATAAGTGCTGTCAGTACGATCCAGTTTGCAGGAAAATACAAATGTGGCCTGACTATGTCAATCAATACATACTGTACTAAATAAATCTCCAGGGTTATATTTGCTGTAAAAAAGCATATGGTTTTAACAGCTTTTGGAAGTTCATTCAGCTGACTGTCAAGAGCGGCAAATAATCGAAATACAAAATACAGCAACCCAAAAAGTATGATCTGGTTACATATCTGGAACTGGCTTAATCTGTCAAATCGTGAAAATGACACTTTGCTTATGATATAAATGCCAAACATCAGCATTGATACCAGGAAGGGGAATACATATGACCTGTTTCTGTATCTTTTATCGTTCTGTCTGAACCATCCTCCTAAAAGCATGGATTCCATAAACAGGAACCGGATCATTGGTTCTCTTACTGTATCAATGTGGTAATAGGTTTTGTCATAAGCCAATATGTAAACTGCAAAATAAACTGCCGCAATAACAGACATAAGAATAGGAAGATTATTTTTCAGCTTATCCACTTTCATAATTACATAAAACGGAATATATAATAATGCAATAGATGCCACAAAATGATAATAGGTTGGATATGCAAACCACCAGATCAAAGACCGTTGTGCTGAAACCGAATAAAATCCTAATATAAAATATACAGCCGTAGCCAATATGACCGGGATATAAACTCTTATAAGCCGCTTACCATACCATTCAGGAAAAGGAAGACGCACATTATATAAGCAAAAACCTGATACTGCAAAGAATATAACATCCCCCATAAGTCCCCCATTGGCTATAAGATCCGTGGGATAGATACCTGTGTAATGGGCATTAGTAATCAAACAAGCTGCCAATGCTCGAAGAAAAGCAATAAATGTGATCATCATTTACAGCCCCCCAAAATTGTATGGACAGTATCACAGATCAGTTTTTGATTCTCATTGAAAAACTTACTATGAACAGCTACAGACTTTTCGTACTCCCTGATTTCCCGTACTCCATTTACAAATGTGCTGCTGATAACTCCCATGTGGCTGATAACTCCCACATTGCAGAAACTTCTTGATAAGATTGCACAAGTTGATCCAAGCCGGTAATGTTCAGCAATTACCATCTCAGAGGGCAATTGTCCTTTCCCAAGTGAGGCAATACCGCCAAAACCAAAAGGGATGCCATGTTTGTGAAATTTATAGCACAGTTCTTCTACTGTGCCATCACAGAGAAGTTCAAACATAAACTTCATGCCGTAACCAAGGCTTAAGTCATTAAGTCCAATGAAAATTTCATCCAGCCCATCTAATTTCAGAATATCGTCAATAACTTCGACAGCTTCCGGTGTTTCTAAAAGAGGAATGCATTTTGCGCGCCCATTAACAAGCCTGATAAATTTATCTACTTCACCAACTGTCTTAAAATATGGAAGCATAATAATGTTTGCACCATTTTCAATTGCTTGATCGATTTCTTCCTTGGATGAATCGTATTTATTTGCAGCATCATGGATCGGGTTTACTCGAACCAATAGTTCAGCATGTCTAATTGCTTCCGACACCTTTTTTACATCATTTAATGTATGATGGGACTGAACCGTATTCATTCCGCCTTGGCGAAGTGATTTTCCTATGTACTCCATATCAACAAATATTCGGTTAACACCAGCTGATTCTGCAATCTGGGCAATTTCAGGCCGGTTTGTTATATACATCAAATTCAGCATTTATCATTCCTCTTATCTGCTTGCTTTTATTTTTCTGTCTTTACTGTATTACCTACAGCTGCAGTTTCTGTTGTATTCTCATTATCAGCATTGCTGAAAACCTTAAATACCGTTTTTATGAAAATTCTCAAATCCAGCAGGAACGACATATGATTCACATACCAGATATTTAATTCGATTCTTTTTGTCCACTCAACTTCCTTTCGGCCATTGATCTGTGCCCATCCTGTAATACCAGGCCGGACATCAAACATATGCCTTTGATCGTCTGTATATTCCTCAAACGGCCAGGGATGGTAGGTTAACGCCGGACGGGGACCGATAAAACTCATATCCCCCTTGAAGATATTAATGAGCTGCGGAAGTTCATCAATACTGGCTGCGCGGATAAACTTTCCCACACGTGTAACACGTGCATCGCCTTTGCCGGAATAAACACCGCTGCCGGTATGCTCAGCATTGACTACCATTGACCTGAACTTCAGCATTTCAAACACCTTACCATCTGCGCCAAGTCGTTTTTGTTTAAAGATCGCAGGCCCCGGGGAATCAATCTTTATTATTAATGCTGTTATAAGCAATGGGATGGCTCCAATGACCAACATAACACTTGAAAAAAGGATATCTAATCCTCTCTTAACATTTGGATACATTCTTTCATATTCCTCCCCCTGATCTTTCGTGTACTCTCGGAGACTCCGAGATACACTTTACACTTTATGAATAATCTCTAAGCCCAATTTCACTTCTATCAGGCGGTCAAATAACCTAATGCTGACGACAGCTATCCTTTTGTGCCGGTCAATATAAATAATCTTTCCTTTAAAACGCTCCAAAGGTCCTGACGTGATCATAACTTTGTCGCCGATGATAGTTCCATGGGACATTTTTGCAAGATGTTCTTGACCTCCCAGTTGCTGCAGGATTACCCTCTCTTCCTCTCTTATAGGGATAAATCTTGTTCCATCCCCGAGAATTTTCGTGAATTCCGGAATTTTTTTTAGTTGTACAAATAACCGGTCTACCTGTTCTGAAACGAAAAATACATATCCTGGAAATAAAATATGCTGTATCTTGTGCCACTCTCCCTGATAACGTTTCATGCATTCGTAATATGGAATAAAACACTCGCTCAACACGTCCCTGTCTATTGTTTTTTTGCTTAGGCAAAGAACGGATTCTTCCCTTCCTGTTCTGACCTGTACGGCATACCAACACTCCATGCTTGTTTCCTCCCGTTCCAAGGATTGAAATAGGCTTTAATTTCATTAAATAGGGCAGGCTTCGCCATTCCATGGACAGGATTACGATGCCTTGGATCAACCAAAGCAGGTAATGTTCTTTCCACAGATATAGCTTAACAATATAACAGGTATGATCCCAGAATGCGGCAAAGCGACAATTCTGCGTCCATACCCTTTTTCTCCCCTCTACTTGCCTCTCATGTTATACATTGCGATTCTTTTGTGAATAAAAGGCCTGTCCGCATTTAACACTGCAACACCGGGTTCCAAACCAGCTGCGGCTTCTGACGCAGCAATATCCGCATCCGAACCTTTATAATGGTATTCCGGCACCAGATCACAAACCATCTGCCGTATATTCCCTGTTTCATTCTGGGCAGCTTCCCCCAGGCGGTTAAGCGCTTTTTCAAACCGCTCATAATCCATCTGGATGGGTGTTCCTATCAATATCCGCTCATTTTCTGTTTTCTGAAGTCCTTCCTCATCCATGAGAAGTTCTTCATACAGCTTTTCACCTGGCCTTAGCCCTGTAAAGCAGATGTCTATATCCTTATACGGTTCGTAGCCGGATAAACGGATCAGGTTCTCAGCCATGTCCAGAATTTTTACCGGCTTCCCCATGTTCAGTACAAAGATCTCCCCGCCCTTTGCGTAGGCACCGGCCTGTATCACCAGGCTTACGGCTTCCGGAATCGTCATGAAATAGCGTATGATATCCTTATGGGTAACTGTCACTGGGCCGCCGTTTTCTATCTGCTGTTTGAATAATGGGATCACGCTTCCGTTGCTTCCCAGAACATTTCCAAAGCGCACTGCAACAAACTCGGTCCTGCTCTTTTGATTGCTCATCTGTATAATCATCTCGCAGAGACGTTTGCTTGCTCCCATGATATTTGTGGGGTTTACCGCTTTATCTGTGGAGATCAGGATAAAACGCCTGACTCCATATTTGATGGCGGCCCTGGTCGTCTTATAGGTTCCCATCACATTGTTTTTAACGGCTTCACAGGGGCTGTCCTCCATGAGAGGCACGTGCTTGTGGGCAGCTGCATGATATACAATGTCAGGTCTGTATGTACGGAACAGATCTTCCAGCCTGTTTGTATTGCGTACAGATCCGATCAAAACCACCAGGTCCAGCTGAGGATATATGCGCCGGAGTTCCTGCTGGATCTCATAGGCATTGTTTTCATATATGTCAAATATGATAAGCTGTTTTACCTGATGTCCTGCCAGCTGTCTGCACAGTTCGCTTCCAATGGAGCCTCCGCCGCCGGTGACCAGGACCACCTTACCTTTTACATAACCCATGATCTCATCCAGATTGGTTTGGACAGGCTCCCTGCCCAGCAGATCCTCTATCTCCACCCTACGAAATCTTGAAATCGTAATTTCCCCATTGATAAGCTGATATACGCCGGGAAGCATTTTAACCTGACATCCTGTTTCCTGGCAGATCTTTAAAATATCCCTTATATCCTCCGGGGAAGCCGTGGGAATCGCCACATAGATTTCGTCAATTGCCTTATCCCGGACAAGTTTTCCTATATCCTCACGGCTGCCTGCAATGGATACGCCATCTATGACACGTCCAAGTTTGTCCTTGTCGTCATCTACCATGCAAACAGGATATCCATGGAATTTTTCACTGGTTTTCATTTCCTTTAATATTAATGCCCCTGCCTGCCCTGCTCCAACGATCATCACCCGCGCAGGCCTGTTTTTTTCAAGAAAGCGGTTGATCCGGTTTATTATCTTTTGAAGCACCTGAAAACTGGCACGTCCGCTCATGGCTGCAAATGTTATCAGAACAAACCACAAAATGTAATAACTTTTTGGCATGCGCACTTCAAACATAAGGATCCCAACAGACTGTGCCAGGGCAGCAGCCAGACAAGCCAAAACCACCTGCAGCATTTCACGGATTCCTGATACACCCCACATAATGGCATAAAGATGCCCTGCATAAAAAACAAGGGATACCACTGCCATTTGAAGTAAGCCGTATTTCCACACTTCCCTGGCATATTCAATGGGAATTAAAGACAAACTCAAGTCAAATCGCAGTCCAAGGGCAAGGAATGTACAGATCCAGACCATTGCCATGTCATATACCCAAAGTATCCTCATCCTCACACGCTTGCTGTGGGGCAGGTACGCTTCTAAATCCAGTTTATTTTTACCTTTCACTTTCATAATCCCCTTTTGTGCCGTTGTACAGGGCCTTAACGTTTGTAGATTACGGAAAGAGTGCCTGAATTGGGAATATTAAACCAAAGCATCTTGGATGCGGTATCGATCCTGTTTGGCTGGATCAAGGTCCAGGTACCTGTCAGGTTATTGTAAAAAAGAACCTGCACCTCTCCCAGTCCGTCAACCAGGTTTGGAACATACAGCGGGACTTCCACCAGACCGGCCTTTTCCGTATTGGTTGCTGCATCCTTTGTGACGATGGCATGTGTTCCCACAAGTGCGTTATACCCGGTCAAATCCACACCTGGAACCACCTGGTTTAAAGGCTGGCCATTATTAATGCCATTGATTGCGTTTACGGCAATTTCGGGAAGACCTGCTACAGCGCCGCCCCCTCCCTGTACAAACTCAAGTGCCGTATTTCCCACAACGGCCTGACCTCTGCTGTTTGTGGTAACCGCTGTCTCGCCTGCAGTCTGTCCAACGCCAATTTCAACCGCATTGGCTCCCTGCCCGGATCCGGTTACAGAAGAACTGCCTGATGTGGAACCACCGCCCGTAACGCTATCCACCCGCTCCCCGATGTCATACTCACTATCCCCGCTGTTATCCCCGATCACCGGGCCTGTACCCGGGCTGTTGGCTCCATAGGAGCATACTGTCTGTGACGCTGCAAGTGCAGCAATTAATGCCATGGCTGCAATCCTTTTTTTCATCATTTCTTCCCTTCCTTTCTAACATCAGCTATTTATAATAAGTATTTATAACATACCTATTTTCATCTTTTTTTACCGGTGTATACAAGCTTAGTATTCAGATTAGTATTCATTCCTGCCGGTAAAACATATCCAAAATAACAGACTGTATCCCTGCCTGATCAGGATGGTACTCGTCATAGATCGGAGTCTCCTTTGCCTGGCCGGGAAGTGTGATTATATCTGCGGCTCCCACATCCTGCCCGCTGCCTAAAAAGGCCAGCGCCATATCCATGTATCGGTCTTTTGACATATCCGTTACCATATAGGGTGATATGTCGTTCATGATTCCCGGCACAAAGCTGTCACCCTCTCCAGCCTTTTCCACGGCAGCCCGCAGGAATCCTTGTATATATGATTTCTGCCGTTCCGCACGGTCCAGTGCGCTTTGGGCTTTCCCGGTATCCCTGTAACGGATGTATGCTTCCGCCTGCCTGCCCATGAGAGTGACTGTATTTCCGCAGATAAATTCAGGGTCAATCTGTTCCATTCCCTGATTCTCTATGGTTACGGCAACGCCCCCAACCCCGTCATTGATCACCGGCAGGGCGGACATGCTGACTGCCATGTATCCGTCAATGGACAGCCCTCCCAACAGATTGCTGACCGCTTCCGTCATGTACCGGCAGCTCTTTTCCCGGCCGTCTCCATAAGCATAGGCTAAGGTCAGGTGCTGAATATCCCGTCCCAGAATATTTCCGCTTAAATCAGTCAGCGTAATCTCCGTCATGGTATCCCTTGGTATCATAAGGATCCTCACCTTATCCCTGGCAATGTCCTGAGCAACAAGGAAAATTGCATCAGCCTGTCCTCCTGAGCCGGCAACTGTGGGTTCCTTCAGGCTTTGGGGCCTGTCTATACCCATACACAGTATGGCTTTTACATGGGCGTTGCGGCGGTATATTTTTCCCTGGTATTCAATCTTTTGCGATTCGCTTTCCAGGTTGTCTTCAGCCTGTTCCCGGCGCCACTGAGCCACATCTTCCGCCGATGTCATCTTCTCAGCATACAACCGGCTTGTGTTGTGAATAAAAAACAGAGTCAGCAGTGAGAGGAATGCAACAACCGCCTTCTTCCAATTCTTATGGTTTGGATTCTTCCTGTTTTCTGTTTGCTTCATATATGTTATTACCCATTTCTGTCCATAGACTTATGCCTCTATACCCCCCCCCCCCCCCGCTATTTCTTTAAATTTTCCCTAATTTTTCCCCTTAAATTTTTTTTTATTATCCTTTTTCATTTTC
>Ga0129314_1000368_pt1 | contig 49465 bp, 30 predicted proteins | sample O1111metagenome_FD_94431 | JGI IMG/M metagenome (GOLD analysis project Ga0129314, IMG submission 94431) | Orangutan individual fecal microbial communities from fecal samples from Wisconsin, USA - O1111 metagenome | ecosystem: Host-associated > Mammals > Digestive system > Large intestine > Fecal... | reverse complement strand
TGTGGGTATGGGTAAGGAAAGTGGGAGCAAGAGGGAGAAAACCTAAGGGACAGGGAGAGGGGCTGTCAAGTCCCTTGTCCTGATCCCTTTGGTTGTCTCCCTCTTTCATATTGACAAGTGTATTAATTTGAATAGCGAACCCGAGAAGTGCTATCCGACAAAAAGAACTATCGGTAGTCTACTATCATAGCCCGAACTGAATGATATAGCAGAAGCACATTAAGCAAAAGTATTTTTCCATTATACCCCTCACAAAAAAATTTCATCCCCATCTTGACAACGCTTTAACACAGTGCTATAATAATCACAAACAAAACACTTTAAACCGTTGAAGCGGAGATAACGGCAGTTACGACTTTACAGAGAACCCCGATAGCTGAGAAGGGGCAAGACACGGGTTGTCAAATGGACCGCTGAGGGTGCAGTCAAAAGCAATATGTTTAATATTGCCCAGTATTCTGCAACGTAGGGCATACGTCAGTTGCCGGGGATATGTAGGTATCCTGCAAAGCGCACGACCTCAAATCGTGAAATCAAGGTGGCACCGCGGATAAAAGATTATTCGTCCTTGACAGAAAAGCTATTTTTCTGTCAAGGACTTTTTTGTTTTTGGCAGACAAAAAACGGAGGCAAAGAAAATGGAGTTTTTACCCACCCTTGAAAAAGCAAAGGAAATAGCGGCACAAAACAGATACAAGGTCATGCCTGTAAGCTGTGAGATTCTTGCCGATATATGCACGCCGATAGAGGCAATGAAGATACTTAAAAACGTATCAACTCATTGCTATATGCTTGAATCGGCTCAGGCAAACGAAAAGTGGGGTCGCTACACCTTTATGGGCTATGATCCGAAAATGGAGATCACCTGCATAGACGGCGAGCTTAAAGCAGGAAACATAACGGTACACACCGATAACCCATCCGCATACTTAAGACAGATACTTGCAGAACACAAAAGCCCTAAGTTCGATTACCTTCCCTCCTTCACAGGCGGACTGGTCGGATATTTTGCTTATGATTTTCTCGGCTACAGCGAGCCGACCGTAAGAATAAAGACAATAGACACCGAAAAGTTCAAGGATATAGACCTTATGCTTTTCGACAAGGTCATAGCATTTGACAACGTAAAGCAGAAGATAGTGCTTATAGTGAACATTCCGCTTTCCGATGTAGAAGTCGGCTATAACAAGGCGATAATCGAACTTAAGGCAATGGCGGAACTGCTGAGCCGCGGGGAAAAGAAAAACGAGCCAGCAGGCAGACTTTTAAGCGAGGTCACTCCCCTGTTCGATAAAGCGCATTACTGCGGTATGGTAGAAAAGGCAAAGCATTATATCAAAGAGGGAGATATATTCCAGATAGTGCTTTCCAACAGGCTTTCAGCCGACTTTGAGGGAAGCCTGCTTAACACCTACCGACAGCTTCGGACGATAAACCCCTCGCCCTATATGTTCTATTTTTCGGGTACGGATGTTGAGGTCGCAGGCGCTTCTCCCGAAACGCTCGTAAAGCTCGAAAACGGCATACTCCACACCTTCCCCCTTGCAGGAACACGCCCCAGAGGAAAGACGGACGAAGAGGACAAGGCTCTTGAGGAAGATCTTCTGCAGGACAAAAAAGAGCTTGCCGAACACAATATGCTTGTAGATCTCGGCAGAAACGATCTCGGCAGAGTAAGCAAGTTCGGCACGGTACAGGTCGAAAAACTGCATTCCATAGAACGCTACTCGCACGTTATGCACATAGGCTCAACGGTAAGAGGCGAGATAAAAGACGATCTTGACGCACTGGACGCAATCTCGGCGGTACTTCCCGCAGGAACGCTTTCGGGCGCACCCAAGATAAGAGCCTGCAGGCTCATAGGAGAGCTTGAAAACAACAAGCGTGGCATCTACGGCGGTGCGATAGGCTATATTGATTTCACAGGCAATATGGATACCTGCATAGCTATCAGAATTGCCTACAAGAAAAACGGCAAGGTTTTCATACGAAGCGGAGCAGGAATCGTCGCAGACTCCGTTCCCGAAAAGGAATATCAGGAATGTATAAACAAGGCGCAGGCGGTAGTCAACGCACTCAAGAAAGCCGAGGAGGCAGATATATGATACTTCTTATAGATAATTACGACAGCTTTTCATATAACCTTTATCAGCTTGTCGGCGAGATAAACCCCGACATAAAGGTCATAAGAAACGATGAAATGACGGTCGAAGAAATAAAAGAACTCAACCCAGACAGAATAATTATTTCACCGGGTCCCGGCATACCCGAAAACGCAGGTGTGATAATCGACGTTATAAAACAGCTTGGCAAGGATTTCAAGATACTCGGCGTATGTCTGGGTCATCAGGCTATATGCTCGGCATACGGCGCAACGATAACCTACGCAAAGGAGCTTATGCACGGAAAGCAGTCGGACGTGACCTTTGACAAAAGCTCGCCTCTTTTTAAAGACTGCCCCGATAAAGCGCCCGTTGCACGTTATCATTCGCTTGCCGCAGACCCTGCGACAATGCCGGACTGCCTTAAGGTTACCGCAGTGACCGATGACGGCGAAATAATGGCGGTACAGCATAAGGAATATGACGTTTACGGAGTGCAGTTCCACCCCGAATCAATAATGACGCCCGACGGAAAACAGATGTTGAGAAATTTCATTAAGGAGGACTAAGACAATGATTAAGGAAGCAATAGTAAAGATAGTAAACAAGGAAGACCTTACTTACGATGAGGCTTATACCGTAATGAACGAGATAATGAGCGGTGAAACGACCCCCACCCAGAACGCCGCATTTCTTGCCGCTCTCTCGACAAAGAGTGCAAAGGCAGAAACAACAGATGAAATAGCAGGCTGTGCCGCCGCTATGCGTGACAATGCCACAAAGGTGGACACAGGTATGGATATATTCGAGATAGTCGGCACAGGCGGCGACAATGCGCAGAGCTTCAACATTTCCACCACCTCTGCACTTGTTGCGGCGGCAGGCGGAATGAAGGTAGCAAAGCACGGCAACAGAGCCGCATCTTCACTTTGCGGTACTGCGGACTGCCTTGAAGCGCTCGGTGTAAACATTCAGCAAAACCCTAAGCGCTGTATTGAGCTTTTAAAGGAAGCCGGAATGTGCTTCTTCTTCGCCCAGAAGTATCACACCTCAATGAAATATGTCGGCCCGATAAGAAAAGAACTCGGCTTCCGCACGGTGTTCAACATCTTAGGCCCTCTTACTAATCCCGGAAGCCCCAAAATGCAGTTGCTCGGCGTTTATGACGAATATCTTGTAGAGCCTCTGGCGCAGGTACTTATAAATCTCGGTGTAAAGCGTGGTATGGTCGTATACGGCAAGGACAGGCTCGATGAAATATCAATGAGCGCACCTACAGCAGTATGCGAATTCAAGGACGGTTGGTTCAGGTCATACACGATAGCCCCCGAAGATTTCGGCTTCGAGCGTTGCACAAAAGACGACTTAAAAGGCGGCACGCCCAAAGAAAACGCAAAGATCACCCGTGAAATTCTCGGCGGTGCAAAGGGTCACAAGAGAAATGCCGTTCTTATGAACGCAGGTGCGGCGCTTTACATAGGCGGAAAAGCCGAAACATTAAAGGATGGCATCGCCCTTGCCGCCAAAATAATAGATTCGGGCAAGGCACTTGAAACCCTTGACAAGCTGATAAAAGTAAGCAATCGTCCCGAGGAGGAATAATGGCAACAATACTTGACGAGCTTGCCGATTACGCAAGGCTCAGAGTTGAAAAGGCAAAAGCGGTAAGATCCGCCGAAGAAGTAAAATCGCTTGCTCTTGCAATGCCGGAAGGCAGTTTTGCTTTTGAGAAGGCACTGAAAAAAGACGACATCGCTTTTATATGCGAGTGCAAAAAGGCTTCACCCTCAAAGGGCATTATCGCTGAGGATTTTCCGTATCTTGAAATAGCAAGACAGTACGAAGCGGCAGGTGCAGACTGCATATCCGTGCTTACCGAGCCGAAATGGTTTTTAGGAAGCGATGCTTATCTCAGAGAAATCACAAAGGCGGTGAATATCCCCTGTATAAGAAAGGACTTCACCGTTGACGAGTATATGATATACGAAGCGAAGCTACTCGGTGCGTCTGCCGTACTTCTCATTTGCTCCATACTCCCCGAAGAAACGATAAAAAAATATATCGGGATATGCGACACGCTCGGACTTTCCGCCCTCGTGGAAACGCACAACGAGGACGAAGTCAGAATGGCTGTCAGAGCCGGCGCAAGAGTTATCGGCGTAAACAACCGCAATCTCAAAGACTTCACGGTCGATACCGAAAACAGCAGGAAGCTGCGCAGTATGATCCCCGACAGTGCGGTATTTGTTTCGGAGAGCGGAATACAAAATGCCGATGATATAAACGCTCTGCGTGAGATCGGCGCAGATGCCGTGCTTATCGGAGAAACGCTTATGCGTGCAAAAGACAAGACAGCAAAGCTCGCCGAGCTGAAAGGTAAGGCAATATGACAAAAATCAAGCTGTGCGGCATGTCACGAAGGTGTGATATAGAATGTGCAAATGCGCTTTGCCCCGATTATATCGGCTTTATCTTTGCAAAAAAGAGCAAGCGATATGTTTCACCCGAAAAGGCAAAGGAGCTTAAATCCCTGCTTTCGCCCGATATAAAGGCGGTCGGTGTCTTTGTAGACGAACCGATTGAAAACATTGCCAAACTGCTGAGCAACAATATAATCGACCTTGCACAGCTTCACGGCAGTGAAGACGAGGAATATATCGCAAGGCTGAAAGCACTTACAGATAAGCCTGTTATAAAGGCATTCTGCATAAAAAGCGAAAACGATATTAAAAGTGCTGAAAACTGCAAAGCGGATTTCATTCTTCTCGATTCGGGCGCAGGAACAGGCAGGAGTTTTAATTGGAATCTGCTTGAAAACATCGACAGACCCTATTTTCTTGCAGGCGGTCTTTACCCCGAAAATGTTGCAGATGCGATAGATAAGCTTTCACCGTTTGCGGTAGACGTGAGCAGCGGAATAGAAACAGATAATTTTAAAGATAAAAATAAAATGACGGCATTCGTAAAAGCCGTAAGGAAGGAAGCAAACAATGACTAATCCAAAAGGACGCTTTGGCATACACGGCGGACAGTATATCCCCGAAACGCTGATGAATGCCGTAACAGAGCTTGAACAAGCGTATAATCACTACAAGAACGACCCGGAGTTCAACAGGGAGCTGACCCAGCTTTTAAACGATTATGCAGGCAGACCGTCAAGGCTTTACTATGCAGAGAAGATGACAAAGGATCTCGGCGGCGCAAAGATATATTTAAAACGTGAGGACTTAAACCACACAGGCTCGCATAAGATAAACAACGTTTTAGGTCAGGCGCTTCTTGCAAAAAAGATGGGCAAGACAAGACTTATCGCAGAAACAGGCGCAGGTCAGCACGGCGTTGCGACTGCCACAGCCGCCGCACTTATGGGTATGGAATGCGTAGTGTTCATGGGCGAGGAGGATACGATAAGACAAGCGCTTAACGTATACCGTATGCGTCTGCTCGGTGCAGAGGTCATCCCCGTAAAGACAGGCACAGCGACCCTTAAGGATGCGGTATCTGAGGCTATGCGTGAATGGACAAAGAGAATAGACGATACTCACTACTGCTTAGGCTCTGTAATGGGACCGCACCCCTTCCCAACTATCGTGCGTGATTTTCAATCGGTTATCTCAAAAGAAATAAAACAGCAGCTTAAAGAAAAAGAAGGCAGACTTCCCGATGCCGTACTCGCCTGCGTAGGCGGCGGCTCAAATGCGATAGGTACGTTCTATCACTTCATAGAGGACAAGAGCGTAAGACTTATCGGCTGTGAAGCGGCAGGCAGAGGCATTGACACCTTCGAAACTGCGGCAACGGTAAACACAGGCTCTGTCGGAATATTCCACGGTATGAAGTCGTATTTCTGTCAGGACAAGTACGGTCAGATAGCACCCGTTTATTCTATCTCCGCAGGACTTGACTATCCCGGTATAGGCCCTGAGCACGCATATCTTCACGATACAGGCAGAGCGGAATATGTTCCCGTCACGGACGATGAAGCGGTAAACGCATTCGAGTACCTTTCAAAGACGGAAGGAATAATCCCCGCAATAGAGTCAGCCCACGCTGTAGCCCACGCTATAAAGCTCGCTCCCACAATGGGTAAGGACAAGATAATAGTTATAACGATTTCAGGCAGAGGCGACAAGGACTGCGCCGCAATAGCACGTTACAGAGGAGAGGATATACATGACTGAAACAGCAAAAGCATTTAAAAACGGAAAGGCATTTATCCCTTTCATAACCTGCGGCGACCCCGACCTTGAAACCACCGCAAAGATAGTAAGAGAAGCCGTTGCAAACGGTGCGGATTTAATAGAGCTTGGCATTCCGTTCTCCGACCCTACCGCCGAAGGCCCTGTAATTCAGGGCGCAAATATCCGTGCATTAAAGGGCGGAGTTACGACCGACAAGGTTTTCGACTTAGTCAGAGAGCTCAGAAAAGACGTTACAGTTCCTATGGTATTTATGACGTATTCAAACGTGGTGTTCTCCTACGGTGCGGATAAATTCATTTCGACCTGTAAGGAGATCGGTATAAACGGTCTTATTCTCCCCGACCTTCCTTATGAGGAAAAGGAAGAATTTCTGCCGCAGTGCAAAAAATACGGTGTTGACCTTATCTCGCTTATCGCCCCGACCTCCGAAAACCGCATCGCTATGATAGCAAAGGAAGCGGACGGATTTATCTATCTTGTATCAAGCCTCGGCGTTACCGGCACAAGAAGCGAAATAAGCACCGACCTTAAATCTATCGTAGATGTGATAAGACAGAACACTTCCGTTCCCTGTGCCATAGGCTTCGGCATCTCAACGCCGGAGCAGGCAAAGAAAATGGCGGATATAGCAGACGGCGCAATTGTCGGCTCGGCTATCATCAAGATAATCGAACAGTACGGCAAGGACGCTCCGAAATATGTCGGCGAATATGTAAAAAGTATGAAGGACGCTGTAAGATAAAAATTTTTAAATATATCTACGGGCTGTGTAAATCAGCCCGTATTTTTTTGCACTTTTTTCACTTTTTTATGGACAAAACGTGCTTCTGTAGTGTATTATATATAACAAGAACCGCCATACTGTTTTGCCTTTACGAAAGGAGCATTATTATGAAATCATCCGAAAAACGCATTAAAACTTTACCGATTATCATTACATTATCCGTTATCGCTGTAGCGGTCGTAACAATTATTCTTTTGCTGTTTCCAAACGGCAGTGATACCGCAGGTTCATCCGGTTATATCATGCCTGCAAAGCCACGCTTTATTTACTCAAAGAACAAGGTGCTGTATATGTATGACGACGGCACAAGCGAGCGTATGAGCGAGGACATTTGCGATAAATACACGCTGACAACCGACAGCAACAGACTGATATATATAAGTAAAGGAGATTTGTGGTATCGTGATATTGAAAATAAAGATGACAAACCACATAAAATAGCGACCGATGTTACCGCCTACAATGTAAACCCTGACGGCAGTAAAATTGTCTATATCAAGGAAAACGGCGATATTTTCACGGGAACGACAGACGGTAAGACAAAAAAGGTCGGTGAAAACTGCAGCGATAACGATGAGCTGTTTATAAATGACAGTGCCGACAGGATCGGTTATTTCACAAACGATTGCAAGTTTATTCTTGCAGATATATCACAAGGCAACGAAATTATTGTAAGCGAGTTAATCAGCGGTGACAGTACAGTACGCTGCTCGGACAATCTTTCTGTAATAATTATCGAAAAATTCTATTATATTGACAATGAGCCTGTGAACAATATTTACATATATTCCGACAACGGCAAAACAAAAAACGTTATCGAAAATGCTGAAACAGTCAAAGCTTACCCCGAAAAGAATTCAATGTACTACACTAAGGACGGCACACTTTACTATTATGAAAAAGGGAAAAGCACCAAAATTCAGGATAACTACAGCTACGGATACTACAACTATGATTTATGTGCCACCGATGTACCTGTAATGGTCGCATACTCCGAAAAGGGTTTTCTTATAGCAAAACAGGGCAAAACCGAAGAAATAACTTTAAACGCTTCGTCAAGCATTGTGCGTAAAGTAAGCGCTGACGGAAACACGCTTATTTTTACGGCAAGTACGGACGGCGGCTCAAAGATATACAGACTTGACCTCTCGGACGGCTCGGATAAAACTCCTGTGCCGATCGATGATGATATGGGCGAAACACGGATAACGCTTACGGGTGACAAAAAGGTCGTATATTCAAAAACAGAGTACGGCTCACCGATGCGTAACATTTACGTTGACGGCAAGGTGATTTCGGAAAACGCCGACAGCGATAATATAACATATCTTGACGGCAGTTTTTACTATATCAAAAACACCTATGGCACGGACGAAGAAGAACCGACAAGCGTTCTCACTGTAAATCAAGACGGCAAGGAAACGGCGATAAAAGATGATGTCAGCCGTTACTGCGTGCTTGACAAGGACAATATAACGATGATATGCGGTATGAAGCATAAAGACGGCTTTCGTGGCGGAACGCTGTATCTTTATAAGGACGGCAAGATTGTAAAAATAGACGAAGAAGTAACTTCCATCGAAACTGCGGTAAAGAGATATGACAAGATAGATCTTGACTATTACAGTATGCAGTAAACATACATAGCAAAAGCACCCCGACACAGCGGGGTGCTTCAGTTTGTAGAAAAAGTCTGTATTTATAAAAATAGAGCAAATTCTCTATCCCTATAAGAACGCTTTGTGAGCTTTGCGTCCTGCAAAGCCTTTGGGCGTTCTATCTCGGCATCCTTGCCGAATCCCCAAACCCCTTCCCCTCGGGAAGGGGCTGAGTGTGGGGCTGCCGCCCTCACCCCGCTTGGGGCTACGCCCCAAACCTCATTTTTAAAAATTATATAGGTTTTTCGACAGTCTAAAGCACCCCGACACAGCGGGGTGCTTTTTATTATCATAGCAACGTTATGCAAATCGCCGGCAGACACACCATAGATCAGAGCGTGTATCTATCACCGTTATTCTTGATTTTACCTCCCGTTACCGCCTTGTCAACAGCAAAGCCTACAGTAGCAGACATCACAGCACCGGGTCTTGTGTATCCGAATTTCTTTGCGGTCTCACGGATAAGGTCGGCTCTTGAAAGCCCTATCTGTTCTGAAAGCACCTCCGTCACAGCGGCGATTATTTCTTCCGACGGGATTTCCGTAAGTTCTCTTCTGTTGCCCTGAATATCGGCAGGACGATAAATGTCATAAGTATCGGGGTTTTGCTTGCCGAGCCAGAAGAACGCATTGTTCTCATCAATCGTTATACGCTTGTCGATCATTCTGAACACATCGGCAAGTACCTTGTCCGTGCGGTCACCGCTTCTTGTTATGCCCCACGCACCTATCAGCTTATGCACAAGAGCGTTACGGCTTATCGGCGCTTCCGCCGACAAAATAAGCACTGCAAGCGACTGTATAACAGGAACCGTTTCAGGAAGATAAAACTGTTCGGGCGTTCCGACAGGCGCTATATCTGCCGTTTCATACAGCGTTGCCTTATTCGGCACAGGTGTTTTCTCGACCGTTTCAAATACCGGTGTCTGCTTTGTCTTTACTTCCCCGACAGGCTTTTCCTGCGGATGCTGTGCATTTTCAACAGCCTGCTTTATGTGCTGTAAAACTCCGTTGCTGTCGTCAAGCCAGTCGAGCGTCCATACACGCATCACGCTCCAGCCAAGCCCCTCAAGCACGCCCGGCTGAACCGCAAATCTGTCCCTTGCGGTTGCGCTTCTGTGGCAGTTTTCACCGTCAAGCATAATACCGAGAATATATGTTTCGGGTTTTTCGGGATCAATTATACCTATATCCATTCTGAACTGCGAACAGCCTATGTTGCACCTCGTCTTATATCCGAGCGTTTCAATGCCCTTCGCTATCTCGCTTACAAGGCTGTCATCCGCTTTTGCGAACATATCCGTGCGTCCTGCGATAACATTCGTACCTCTCGTTGCAAACTCAAGGAAGCCCTTAAGCCCCGCAACGCCCTCCGAGCGTGTTCTCGTAAGGTCTATCTGTTCGGGACGCAGAACGGAATAAACTATCATTTCCTTCCTTGCCCTTGAGATCGCAACATTAAGCCTTCTCCATCCGCCGTCACGGTTAAGCGGACCGAAGTTCATAGAAACCTTTCCGTTCTCGTCAGGACCGTAGCCAACCGAGAACAGTATAACGTCACGCTCGTCACCCTGTACGTTTTCAAGATTCTTGATAAATACAGGCTCGTCACACTTTGCGTCAAAATCAGCTATATCCGGGTTCTTTGCAAATGCGTCAACCAGCATATCATCAATTAAATTCTGCTGAACAGAGCTGAACGTTACCACGCCTATGCTGTCATTCCTCAGCTTTTCATCGCTCAGCCTGCGGATGATTTCGTTGACTATAGCCTCCGCTTCAGCCTTGTTCTGCTTTGTTTTGCCCTTATCATAGAAGCCTTCCGGACGTATAAGCCTTACCTGCGATACAAGGTCGTTCGGTGACGGGAACGTATACAGCTTATTGTCATAATACTTCATATTGCTGTATGCGATAAGGCTCTCGTGCCGTGAGCGGTAGTGCCACTTGAGGTACATCTGCGGCATAGAGATTGCAAGACAGTCGTCAAGCAGGCTCTCCAGATCCTCAAGCTCGCTGTTGTCCTCGTCAATACGGTTGCTTGTAAAGAATGACGTAGGCGGCAGTTGCTTCGGGTCGCCTACTATAACGACATTCTCGCCCCTTGCTATAGTGCCGACAGCCTCGCTTGTCGGAAGCTGTGACGCTTCATCAAATATCACAAGGTCGAACTTCGGGAATGACGGGTCGATATACTGCGCCACTGAGATAGGGCTCATAAGCATACACGGGCAGAGCCTTCTGAGCAGTGTAGGTATCTTGTCGAACAGCTTTCTGAGCGGCATCATTCTGCCGTTGTTTTTGATAGCCTTCTTCAGTATTCCCATCTCGGAGGATGCGGCGCTCGTACCGTCTGATACGGGTATATTTGCAGACAGCCTTGCCGCAAGTTCCTGCATAGTGAGCCTCTGATATTCCTTTATCGTTCTTCTGTATTCGTCCGTCAGAGCGTCATACTGCTTTCCGTTAAAGGAGGCAAGCCGCTTGTCTGCGGCGATAGTCATAAGTGCCAGCTGATAATAAAGCTCGCAGTGATAAGCCGCTCTTATATTATCTGCCGATACAGCGCCGTTTTTATAGGCACGGCTCACAGCCGCAAGCCCTGCGTCACAAAGCCGCTTATCCGCCAAGTTGAACGCCGCCTTGCTCTTTACAAGCGAAATATTGTCCGAAATCGCCTTGAATACCGAGTTGACGCTTGTAAGCCAATCGGCGCTTCCTTCAAATTCCGTGTTCACCGAATAAATTTCAGCCAGTCTGTCGGATTTTTCCGTATAGCTTCTTACCGCCTCAAGATTTTTCGCACATCCTGCAATTTCCTGCGGTGAACGTTTTACGAACACGTTCATAATATGCTGTTTTTCGCTGTCGCTGAATCTGTCTGAAGCCGCCGCCCCATAAACAGCCTCCGTCTTATGCACCGCCTTTGAAAGCATATCCCAGTCGGTCGCCGTACCGGACAATATTCCGCCCGTTATATTCAGCGTCGGGATCATCTGCCCGATCTGCTCCGATTTTTCCGACAGTTCAATCAGCCTGTCATACAAAGGGCATACATCGCTCTTTTTAAATGCGGCAGGATTTTTACTGTAGACTTTAAGTTCCTTATACAGCCTGTTCTGACCTATCAGCTTCGGTAAAAACCACTTAGCCTCCGCCTGCTTCCATTTCACCCTTGCGCTTTGTGCAGGATATGAAAGCACAGCCTTGTCAAAGCCGTTTTCGATTTCGGCACAAAGCGCATTGTATGCTTTTCCCGTTTCGCACAGCGTTTTCAGCTTTGAAACGACAGCGTCAAAATCTGCCGTACCCAATATCTCGTTTATTACAGGTGCGTCCTCGCCGCAGGCATCTATAAGGCCCGATACGGCGTTCAGCTTTTCACGGCTGATATTTCCGTCAAGACCGACAGCAGTTGCTATAAGGTTCAGTGCCTCGTCCGCCCTGCCGTATTCCTCGACAAGTCTGTCAAGGCCGTTTTTGAGGCTGTCACGCATTTCTGTCGAATATTCACATCCGCCGTATCTTATAAGCGGATGCTGTGCATAAACACCTATCTCGGATATTGCGACAACATATTCCGATATAATTTCTTCAAATCGTGCGATAGTGCCTTCGTCGGCATTTTGCAAAGCATCTCTGCCGATAGATATTTTCCCCTTTTCAGCCATGCACTGCTCATAGCGTTCAATAGCCGTATACAGCGATTCACCGAAATTGCGCTTTTCGTGCAGAGCCTCTATCACAAAGTTCAGCTTTGCCTTTTCCTGCGCCAGCTTATCCGCAACTGCGGCGTGTTGTTCGGGAGATTTTACCCTTGCCGTTTCAAGCGACTTGTTAAGCTCCGCTAAAACAGCGGACTTATTTGTCTTGTTGGAGTGAAGTTCAAGGCAGAACGGGTCAAGCCCGATATTCGCAAGACGCTTCTGTACAACGCTTAGTGCCGCCATTTTCTCTGCCACAAACAGAACGCTTTTTCCGTGATAAAGCGCATTCGCTATCATATTGGTGATGGTCTGCGATTTACCCGTTCCGGGAGGGCCGTGCAGTACAAAGCTCCTTCCTGCCGATGCCGCAACCACCGCACTCAGCTGTGAAGAATCTGCGTCAACGGGGACAGCAATATCCGTAAGCGATATTTTGCTGTCAATATCGGTATCCGCAATAAAATCCCCCGTCAATGCGTCGCTTGTCGCACCTTCCATAAGGCAGGATACCACCTTGTTGCTTTTAAGTTCGTCACTGCGGTTTCTTATATCGTTCCACATTACAAACTGACCGAAGCTGAACAGCCCGATAAAACTGTGTTCGATAATATTCCACGTTTTTTTGCCCATTATCGCCTGTCTTACGGTATTGAAAACAAGCGGCAGGTCAATTCCATGCTCGTCTTCGGGCAGAGGGTCAAGACCGTTTATCTCAATGCCGTGATCCTGCCGTAAATATTCTATCATCGTTACGTTTATCTGAGCGTCTTCCTGACGGCTCCTGATTATATAACCTTTGTCACGGACATTTCTGACTATATCTATCGGTATAAGCACAAGAGGCGCATATCTCGCCTTTTCCGACATTTCACTTTCAAACCACCTGAGCATTCCGAGCGACAGGAACAGCGTGTTCGAGCCGTTCTCCTCCATACTCACCTTGGCCGCACGGTACAGCTTCTTAAGACTCTCCTCAAGCTCTGCTGCGTCCATGAACGTCCTTATCCTCTTGTTTTTCAGTTCCTGCTCGGCTATATTCCTTACAAGGTCCTTATCGGTTTCTATCTCAAACGTTTTAGCATCACGCATAGAAACCGTCCACTCTGACGGTGCCTCAAGGATGCGGAAATCCGTTCCGTCAGACAGCTTATCTTCAAGAAGCGACAGATCCGACACCATAATTTCGACCGTGCTTTTATTTATTCTGAAATTCAGCAGAGAATTTCTCAGAGAAAAATCAAGCAGCTTTCTTTCCCATATTTTCTGCTTTGTCATAGGCTCGTTACTGCCCTGCGCCACTTTTCCGTACAGCGACATATCAAGCTCGCTCGGTGCGCTCATTCTTATACGCCTTGCACCGTCGCTCTCTGTGTTTTCAGCCGTCAGAGCCTGTTCGAGTCTCAACGGTATCGGACGGATGCCGCTTCCTCTTGTACGGGCAATATCGACCGCACATATAAAGCCGCCCGGTGTATTCATGTGATCCCTGCCGTGCTTCAGCGACTTGTCAAAGTCAATATTCTCCTTTGTCATATCCGTACATTCCACGAGCAGAAGCTCCTCCGCTCCTGCCGCAATACGCTTTTCTATAGCCGATACATCATCGGTAGCACAATCCGCAAAGGTTTCCTCCTCAAGATGACAGCCGCAGAAAGCGTGACCCTCTATGAATATAATGATAGGGTTAAGACCTACAGCCTCAAGGCAGGACGCATACAGCACCGCAAGATCAAGACAAGTGCCCTGCTTCTGCTCCAGCACGGTACTTGCAAGACGTATCTTCTGCCCTATATATTCAAAGCTGGCAGGCGGCATATTGTACGCTATCCTTCTTGCACACAGCGCCGCATATAAAGCCGCCATCTGCTGTTTTACAAAGTTCGGGTTCTGCCGCTGATATGCGCTGAAGGCAGTCGTATCCGCCCACTTTTTAAGGTAGACCGATGCTTCTGAAATGACTTTTGCTATCTCCGGGTGATTCGGTGTCACAAATGCCGCAATAAGCTCCGGATCAAACGCAAGACCGCTCCATTCGTTGAACGCAAGAAGCTGAACGGGAACATCCTTTTGGTAAAGCTCTTTTTCGTCTTTTGAAAGCGAAAAGCTTACAGTACCCGACACTGCCTCTGTCAGTGAAAACAGCATTTCCGTGCTGAGAATTATCCTCAGCGGCGAAATTTCAACCGACTTTCCCGACGGCACACAGCTTATATCATATGTGAAGGTCTTTGCAAAAGCCGGGTCAAAAGCGATAGTAAGCCTTACATCGCTTATATCCTCATCGCCCTCGTTGCTGACGGTAAGGTTTCTTATGAAAGGTATGTAATTTTGTTGCATTGCGAAATTGATTTTCGGTATCATATCGCAGCCCAGTGTCAGTACAGCGCCCATGTAACACCATCCTTGATCCAAAATAGTTTCCGCTATTAACGGTATCAGTTAAATTATACTACTATATTCAATACCTGTCAATAAAATATCGACCCCGGCAGAAAACTCTGTCGGGGTCGTGCTATGCCAAAAAAACAATTATTATTAAAGTTGAACATCTAAATGTACCGCCAACACCGCTTAAAACAATTTCTGTATCGACAAGTTATTAATAATTTCGTGAGTGTACCGGTACAACTGCACTGACATTGACCCTTCGAAAAACGCACTATCCCTCGAAAAACACCATATTCTTGCCTCCCTTGTCAAAGGGAGGTGGATTGACGGCAAGGCACAAACTGTTGCTTTGTTGCTTTCTGCTTGCGATATGCCCACTCTTTTTATATTGTAAACTTTTCTGCCGTCAAGACGGAGGGATTGCTTTACACCACCGACCCTTCCAAAACCGCACTATCCTTTGCCAAGTGCCATCACCCTTGCCTTTTAATGAACGCTCTGTTGGTTTCGCACTATTCTTTGCCAAGCACTATCACCCTTGCCTCCCCTCGAAAAAGGGTGAGGTTCTGTTGCTCGGTCAAGCCGAGCCAACTATGGTGGGGATTGTTTTCCATTAGCACCATCATTACGCTGTTACCCTTTAACATTTAAAAGGGTGATGTTCTGTTGCTCGGTCAAGCCGAGCCAACTACGGCGGGGATTGTAGTTGCTTAGAAGTAGTTTTTTATTGCTTTGGTTGTCTCCCTCTTTCATATTGACATGTGCATTGATTTGAATAGCGAACCCGAGAAGTGCTATCCGACAAAAAGAACTATCGGTAGCCTTACTATCATAGTCAGAGCTGAACGATGCAACAAGAAGTACATCGATCAAAAGACTTTTTATATAAAACATCGACCCCGACAGAAAACTCTGTCGGGGTCGCTTGTTCGTTTATTTACCCGAGAATCTTATCTCATTTATAAGTGCCGTACCGTTCTTCTCCTTAAGAAGCCAGTAGAAATCCTTCGTCAGTTCAAATTCCTTATCAGGCACCGTAGTTTGCGGATAGGAAACTACCTTGTTTTCCCCTCCCGTAAAGTCAAACGCCTGAATTGCCGAATTTCCTGCCGATACCGTAAACAGTACGGAGTGACCCTTGTCAAGTGCCACCGTCAGCAGTCCGCTTGCCGTTTCCGACCAGTCCTTTGTCTTGCACTTTACCATAACTGCCCCACCATATCCGGAGGTAACAGTTCCGTCTGTAGCACCCGAAATATCGATCGTTTCACCGAATATTCCGGTTCTTATGTCTAAGCTGCAGTCAACGATCGAAAGGTCATTGCTGTATATGCCGGTTGACGTTTCTATGTTCGTTCCCGCAAGACCTGTTGTTATTATACTGCATCTGTCGAAGCGGATCGTTTCAGCGTGTACACCGTAATATTCGGCTGCTACGGTAAATGTCATATCGCTGAAATCAACACTGCCCATACTCTGTATAGCGTATGTATTTCCCGTTACTGTGAGATTCGGGCTGTCACCGCCGATAAACTCCATACTCATAGGAGTTACATCGTCATAGTCAAGGTGTGCCTGATATATTGCAAACAGGTTTTCGGTAACCGCCGTGTTACGTTTCGAAAGCGTAACATTTCCGTTTATGCTTACCTTAAGGCTGTTCGAACTTACATACATCAGATATTTGTCAGCCGAGCCGACTCCGTCGCCTACGCCTATGCTACTGAAATCGTCGGGCTTCACGCCGTTCATATCTCCTGCCGTAAGCATAAGATTTTCAAACGTAATATCCGAAACGCTTGGCTTAATATACAGCATTATATTCTTTCCGACACCCGACAGCTTAAGACCGCTTTCGGTCACTGTCAGTATGCCTGTAGCGGTATCGTACTCAAAGCCGCTTGCCTTGCCGCTGATGAGCGTCTTGCTTTCGGTATCTATTATCGTGCTTGCACTGCCGTTTGAAACTGTCAGATAACCGCTCATATCCTTTTCGGCTGTGAACGATACATTCTTCGACGGCATCGTGAACTTTCCGCCTTCAACCGTCACATCGTCCGTTGTCCACTCAAGATAACCATCGGCTTTTTCCTTTACTGTGACCTCAGCACCGATTTTAGCCTTTTCCCTTGAGCTTTCAACACCGTCAAGCGAGTAGATGACATAAACAGGAGTGATAGTACCCGTCAGCGTCATATCGGACTTGATTTCTTTTCCGATGATTGAATATCCGTTTTCGCCAAGCCAGCCGCCGAACAGACAGCCGTCTGTATCAGGAGATGCCTCAAGCATATCAGCCGTGAACACCGTTCCGTAGTCAAACTTAGCTGTTTTATAGCTTTCGTAAACCTTGTTGGTATCAAGATTTACAAGACGGTAGGTTATTGTCATCTTTTTCAGCTTGTATGTTGCTTTGATCTCGGTCTTTATAATACCGTCATCATTACCGAACGTTGTCGGAACGGCTTTATCCCAGCCTGCAAACTCATAGCCCTCTGTGCCTGTCGGTACAGGAATATCCGACAGTGAGATTGCATCACCGTATTTACCCGTTATCTCATAACTTGCCGTACCGTCATCGAACTCACCGCTCATAGCATAGAACACCACGCTGTAGATTTTGTCGGTAGCTTTCCATACTGCCTTCAGCGTCATATCACCCGTTACCCTGAACGATTCACCCGGCATCACATCCGCTGTGCCGTTACCGTCAAGGTCAAATCCGACAAGCTCATAATCGTTGTACTTATCATCCTTTAAAGCACCTGCCGTTGCACGATACAGATAGCCGTACTTTACCTTTACCGTTTCGTTTTCCGTGCCGTTGTCATAGTCAAACGTTACATCAAACTCCTTCGGCGTTCTGTTCCACCTTACAATTACAGTCTTGTAGGTCTTGCCGTCAATCGTTGTGTTTTCTTCGTTTATCGGCTCTTCCTTAAGAGTATATGTGTAATACTCGTCATCATACTGTGCAAGCGCCTCAACTTCGGCATCATACTTTTTACAAAGCTCATCATATTCGGGTCTGTAGCCGTCAAACTCGGACTTTACCTCGTGTGAAACCTCCGCTCCGTACTCGTTGTAGATATAAACGTCATAGTTTATATAACAGCGTCTGTCGTTGGTGTTCCACTTCATATAGTAGGTACCCGGCTTCTTCACAATATCGTTACTGCCGATTCTGTTTCCGTCTGCGTCCGCAAAATACGACAGCAGATATTCGGTAGTATTTGTGTCCTCAGGTGCGAATGCTGAATATCCGTAAAGCGCCGTTGCAAAACGGTAACCGTCCTGTACAACCGTCCTTATCCTGTCAGTTTCTATTTCAGCACCGTTTGCATCGGTATATCTGAAACCGCCGCCCTCGTTTGCGATAAGCGTGATATAATGATACAGCTTCGCAGGAACTATCTCAAAGTACACATTGCTTTCCGGCATTATGCTTATATCGCCGTTGTACCTTACAGTTTCACCTGCCGTATAACCGCCTACCGTAACGTCGCTCTTTATAAGCACATATGACGGCTCATAGAACGAATCCTCGCTGTCGGGCTTCGGATTATCGGGAATGCTGTTTATAAGCTGTTCCAACTCCTGCAGTAAAGGCTTGCCGTAGATAACGTCAAACTTTCTTTCGGTGTAATCCGCAAGTCTTACCGTTACCGTGTACAGCTTTCGCTTCATCACAGGCTTCAGCCTCATATCGCCCATAACGGTGAACTTTTCATCAGGAGCAATATCCGCCTTGCCGTCACCGTCAATATCCCAGCCGATAAGCTCGTTTTCCTTACTGCTGTTGATATTGTCGATAAATGTATCAGGCACTCTGAACTCAGTGCCGTATTCAACATATCTTGCACCCGCATAACCGCTCTCGTTATAAATATCGACTATGCACCTTCTTACAAGATAGTTTGCTTTAAGCATAATGCTGTAGGCTGTCGGGTACAGCTTTTCGTATTCAGCCCTGAATGACTGCAGCTCTTCTTCACTGCCGTAGTTCACCGCAAGCGGCTTAGTCGTATCAAGACCGTGTACACTGCCGCTGTAACTGCTGTCATAGTATCTGTATGCCAGAGCGTCCTTCATATACATCTGGTATCTCATACCGTCCGCTCTGTCGATACCGAAGCTTGCAAAATGAGTAACGCTGTTCACAGACTGTTTATATCTGTCGAACATTTTTATATCGTCAAGATAATCTACCGCCCACAGCTCGCTTACCCATCTGTCATTTTCTGTGTCAAAGTATTCCACAGAGTACAGCTTCTGTGCAGTGTATGTGTTAAGCGTGATGGTCATATCATTGCTGAGCCAGTAGTACGGCTGTATCTCTGTATCAAACAGCGACTTATCATAGATATAGCCGTTTTTATCGCAGTAGGTCGAAACCGCAAGCGAATATCCGCTTACATATCCGCCCTTCTGTACGGTTATTGTATCTACAATTTCCGTTCTGCCGTCAGCCGATACCGCAAACTTCAGCGTTGCGGTCTTATCCTTGTCTTCAAGAGGGAAGTCAACTCCCTTGCGGTAATAGTATACATCAACGTCACCGATATGCTTTCTGCTGATATAAGCGCCCTTGTCTGCATCATAGTACAGATTTTCCGTATCGGACGTGAACAGCAGATTCTGTCCGCCCGTATAGTAAAGGCGCAGTATACAGCTAAGCAAGCCGCTTGTATATCTGCTCGGAGCGTCGGGAGATACCGTGAGCGTTATCTTGCCGTCATCGCTCTTGCTCACCTTGAAATACTTGCTGTAGCAGGCAGCCTTGAACTCACTGCTGCTCATCTGCCGTGTTACAATATCGCCTGTAGTTATATCAAGATATGTGCCTTGCGCAGGGATAAGTCCGTCTATCTCATAGACATTCGTATCCGTTTCCCGCAGTATTATGTCGGTATTGCCCTCAAGCGTCGGCTTATCCGCATAGATATATTTGTCGCCTACGCTGAATAGCGGGAATTTGAACTGCTTTGCAAGCTCCGCCTTTTTCCTGAACAGCTTGCTTTCCGCAAATATCGAGATTTTTATATACACGCCCATTTCGAAGTATATTCCGCCTTGCAGCTCGTGGTAATGTTCCTTCGGAGAAGCGTAGTATTTATTGTGTCGCATATCCTGCGAATGATAGTGCAGATAACCGTACAGGTCGGCATAAGCACCTATTTCAAGTGCCGCACCGACACTTCCGAGATCATTCAGACCAAGAAGCGATACCGATACCTTACCCTCGATGCCCGCCTCAACGCCAAGATAGCCGTAAGCGTACATATCAAATATGTAACGGTCGTCGCCGGCCATTATAAATCTGTATACATTTATAGATGACGGTTCCTTGATATTTCCTCTTATGCCAAGACCCTTTGCCTGAAGCACCGATGCTTCCATACTGATACCCGCCGCAAACGAAACATTAACCACAAAGTTAAGCTCCGTCTTTATAGACAGCGGCAGTATAGGCATGAACGTTGCGCTGAAAAGGTTCACCTCGCATAGCCTTATGGCTCCGCCCTTGTTTTCGAGCATTTCACGCACGTCTTTTATGATATTTCCGCTTTCCTTATCCTCGCCGTTCATTATGGCTTCTATCTCAACGGAAACATCTCTCTTTTCTTCGTTATCCTGCTGCTTATCGTCCTCTTCCTCATCTGCCGAGCAGACCAGTATCTTGAATGTTACATCCGTCTGCGACAAGGGCAGGAACTTCACGTTAAAGTCACGCTTTAAGCTGAGAGTACCGCCTACGCCTATGATAAGATATTCGCTGATGCTTACCTCAGCCTCCAGCTTCACCTTGTTCTTAAGCGTCATCTCATAGCTGAATGTGATGTTGAGCGCCGTCCAGTCCTGCTCATTCGGGAAACCGTTTATACATTTGAAATTAGTGTTCTTCGCCGTACCGACCTTAGCACTGATTGTAAGCCCTTCAAGAAGTTCCTTTACATTCAGCTTTATCTGCTTGTCGTTCCAGTTTACCCCGTCCATATATGTGTTGGACATAAGCTCAAACGGCGCATTGCCGTCACCAAGCTCTCTTACCGTCTTGCTGTCATATACAGCAGCGGCAAGCATATATGTAAGCTGCTGTGTTCCTTCGCTTGCATAAAGCTGTTCTACCAGCTTTTCGGTATCTATCGCCTCGGCAAGCACATCGTTTTCAACATACTTTTCCTTGAAGTAAATATCAAGTTCTTTGTATATATCGTCAACATCACTGCCGACCGTGAGGATCTTGTATTCATCGCCGAAAAGCTCATACGACACAACGTTCAGATAGCTTGGCTCTTCGGCATCGTCAGCGAATATTACCGTACCCTCGTGTATCGAGAGTGCCTCGAATTCACTGCGTGATAAGTAGATATGTTCCTTGTCTTCATCTTCTCTTATCCGACTTTTCGGGATAGTAACTATGCCGTCCTTCAGAACTACGTTGTTCGTTTCTTCCCTGTAAATGAATAGCGTAATGGTTCTTATCTTCTCGTCAGGCATAATGTCGGAATTGATACCGTCAAACCGCACCCCGTTATCTATAAGGCTCAGCACATATGCGCCGCCTTCCGTCCAGTTGATAACAGGCTTTACAGTGTATACTCCGCTGCCTGTATTTTCAACTTTGAGCAACGGCATTTCACCGAACTGATTTTCAATACTGATAACGTCCTGTAAATTATCGTCCGTTATGCTCTGTGATGAGATAAGCGAGAATGAAAAATCCTCAGGTGCGTCCGATATGGTTATCTCGTTGTATTCAGGCGTTTCCGGCTTTATCTTATCCTCATCATATCCCGCATAAAGCGTTATATCACTGTTTACTGGCTCGTCCTCATAGAACTGTGTCGAGCACTGCTTGTCAAGATACCAGCCGTTATTGACAGCGTTTTTCTTTATCGCTTCGGGGAGCCTGCCTATTGTTTCTCCGGCGGCAAGCGTAATGCTGTCTATCTTATTTCCGCCCAGCGTATCATATGTAACAGTTACGCTGTCAGCGGTTTTTCCTGCCGTTACCCGTGCGGTAAATGTCTTTTTCACACCGCCTGCTGTAATATCCTTTGTAACCGTCACATCTGCGGTATCAGCCGCCGCTTTGCCGATTTCCTCTGCGGCAACATCAAGCGGCAGTGCCGTCAAAAGCAAAGATACGCACAGCAGCGAGGCGAGCATTTTCTTTGCTTTCTTCCTGTTAAGTGCAAAAAGTGCCGCAGCGCATATTACTGCTGATATAAGCGGCACGGTCGGATTTATCCTTCCGTCTGTCGAAGGATTATCCGGAGTCGCTTTTACCACAGAATACACGCTGTCATACTTCAGCGTTCCTCCTGCAAGAAGCTCCGTTTCACCGCCGCTTGCACTTCCGCTTTTAAGCTCATAGCCGTCCGGTGCCGTAATATCGTAAGCAATATCGACAAGCCTGCCCGTACTGCCGTTTCTGATCTCAAGCGTTAACGCTATATCCTCATCCGCCGTATATTCTTCCTTGTCGGTTTTCAGCTGTACCGACAGCGCCGCCGCTTCTGCGGCTGATACCGCAAAGGTGACCGCCGACATTATCAGCGTCAGCGCAAAGAATAACGACAGGATGGTTTTGCATCGTTGCTTTGTTTTCTTCTTCATAAATGCCATATAAATACCACCCTTCCTCAGATTGCCGCTATAACCGCCATAATAAGCGGTTAAACCGACAGTTCTTCATACTATGATTATACAGCAAATTATTTCCTTATTTCGCTAACTTGCAAAATTGTAAGAAAAAAGATTTTTACTGTCTGAAAGCAAAACCGTTGTAACAACCACACAGCTTTGCTTTTCTCAAAAATGTACAAAATCGACCTGATAATTTGTCTATTTTGTGCATTTTGCTTAAATCAGATTGACTTTTGTGGTAAAAACTTGTATAATGAATTTGGTAATCTGTGTAATTCGGAGGACTTTATATGAGCTTTTTTGATAAAGACGGAAACAGCCGACACGACTGGAATATATTTCTCGACAACTTCCCCACTATAGGTGTTTTCAAGCTGCCGCACGATTCGAATAAGGCGTATTACGATAAAAACGTTGCCTCTATGCTCCATATTGAAGGCGATAATATGAGCAAGGACAGCTTCTACGCACTGCTTGACAGCCTTAACGAAAATCAGATAGAAGGCTACAAGAACATATATATGTATACCGCCGGCGGCGAAACAAGCTATATAAAAATCAAGATTGTATATGACACGGATTATATGCTCGGCTTCGTGCAGGACGTAACACAGATAATGGAGGCTCGTTCACACAAGGATAACGCTAAGGAATATGATATGCTCACAGGTATGTATACCCGTGACTACTTCATCAGACGTGTACGCAGTATGCTCTCAGAGATCAGCGGTACCGCCCAGTGCTGTATGGCGGCGATACACATCAACGGCATAGAGCGTGTAGACAGCGAGCTGAACTACGATAAAACCGCACTGTGCGTTGCAACTGCGGCAAATGCGATAAAACGCTTTGCTTCCGATAACGTTATAATCGGCGTAAAAAGCTATAAGGATTTTCTCGTATTTTTCAGGCAGATGACAAAGTCGGAAATTTCCGACATTATGAAAAAGATGTACGATGCCGTTGCACGTTGCAAGCTGACCGATGAATTCGGCGAAACCATTGAAACTCGGAGCGAAGCATATACGATAACCGCAGGCTACTGCTGGTATCCCTCGCAGGCGGCTACTATAGATATGATGATAAACTATGCCGATTTTGCCCTTTTCAGAGCAAAGGCACTCGGCAGTATAAAAAGAGAGTTCTCAGCAGAGGAATATGTAGCCGAATGCAACAGCTATTCGGATTCAAAGCTCCTGACAGGACTTATCGACGAAAACAATTTCAGCTACTGCTTCCAGCCGATAGTGTCTACCGTTGACGGCTCCGTTTACGCTTACGAGGCGCTTATGCGGCCGAAAAATTCATCACCTCTCGAAGTACTCAGGATAGCAAGAGAACACGGCAGGCTTTATGATATCGAACGGCTCACATTCGAAAACGTTCTGGAGATAATCTCCGCAAACCGTGCCCGTTTCGGCGAAAAGAAGATATTCATAAACTCAATACCCGATAGTATGATTACGGAGTACGATTTCAACAGGCTCTGTGAAAAATACGAAAATATCATGCCACAGCTTGTTATCGAGTTTACCGAGCAGGCAGACCTTACAGGCGACAAGATAGCAAACCTGCGTTACCTTTTCAAGTCAAAGGGTTGCATGATAGCCATTGACGATTACGGAAGCGGATACTCCAACACTGCCGCTGTGCTGAGCCTTCAGCCCGATGTCATCAAAGTAGACCGCTCCCTCATAGCCGACATCAACACAAATGTAAAGAAACAGCACTTCCTCACAGGCATCATTGATTTTGCAAGGCTGAACAATATAAAGGTGCTTGCGGAGGGTGTCGAAACCTATGACGAAATGAGCGTCACCATCCGCAGAGGTGTAGATTACATTCAGGGCTTCTATACTGCAAAGCCGCAGAAGGAGATCGTTCCCGATATACCCGACGCTGTCGCCGAGCAGATGCGTATGCTCAATATGTGCCGCCCCGAAATAAAAAAGGCTCGTGATTACATCGTCCACGACGGTTGCGAGGAGCATCTCGATATAGAAAAACTGCTGTCAGACAGATATACCGGCGTAATTGTAGAAAACGCTACAGTGCATCTTACGACAAACGGCTGTGATGTTATGTCGTTTGTTATCAAGACCGCAGACGGCTCAAAGTCGCACATAATACTCGAAAATGCCAACATAAAAGGCGCTCTGCGCCAGTGCATACGTCTTGGTGAAAATTCTGACACCACGCTTGAAATTAAAGGAACCGATTCGCTCAGCTATGACGGAATATCCGTTCCCGACTCATCAAAGCTTCTTATAACCGGCAACGGCAACCTCTACATTGACTCCTACCGTAATGACGGTTGCTGTATCGGCAGCAGCTACAACGATACCTTCGGTGAGATTACGATAGATATTAACGGAAATGTTGAACTGCGGGCAAACGGCGACCACGGCATATGTATCGGCGGCGGCGTTTCCCCCTGCGAAACACCCATAAAGCTGCTCGGCGGCAATATCAAAATATCCTCCACCGGTAAGGATTGCATCGGCGCAGGCTCCTATGACGGAAGCTGCGGCATAGAAACCGGCAACGCTACGATAGATATAAGCTGTTCGGGCAATAACGCACTCGCTGTCGGCTCTCTTTGCGGATATACCGATATAAAAGCAGACAGCACAACGTTCCTTATCCGCTCGCTCGGAGAACGTGCAGGTTGCATAGGCTCTCTGGCGGCACTTGACGGTAGCACTCCGTCAAGGATAAATATCAGAAACTCCACCCTTGATCTGTTGCTCAAGGCACAGTGCGGCTCGGCTGTAGGCTGTCGCAAAACAGCGTGCGACACCGTTATATCCGACTCGGACAGCACTGTACACGTTGAAGGCGATACTGTCGCAGGCATAGGAAGCGCAGAAGGAAAAGGCACTCTGCTTATAAAGAACAGTGATATAAAATCAAGCTCATCCTCAGGCGTTTACTCGCTCGATATAGGCTTTATGAACAAAGGCTGTATCATAAACAACTCCACCGTAAATTCTCATCTTATCAATGACCCCGATTATCACGAGCCGCCAAGACTTATGCAACAAAATTAATATGATCATTCTGTAAATAAACCGATTGTTAAATCCGCACCGTTAAACATATCGCCAACACCGCTTAAAACATTTTCCGTACCGACAAGGCGTAATAATTTCGTGACCTTATCAGTACAACCGCACTGACATTGCTCTTCAAAAAAACGCCACTAACCTTAGATATATGTACTAACCTGCGGACGTGTAGCGTTAAGCGTCCCTGCATTAACAGGATATACAATGTTCAGGTGGTTTTACGAGTTTAGCCAACACCCCAGCGGGGTAAGGGTATGGGTAAGGAAAGAGGGAGCCAAGAGGGAGAAAACCTAAGGGACAGGGATAGGGGCGGCAGTCCCTCTCCCTGATCCCTTTGGTTGTCTCCCTCTTTCATATTGACAAGTGTATCCACTCGAATAGCGAACCCGAGAAGTGCTATCCGACAAAAAGAACTATCGGTAGCTTGCTATCGTGGTCTAAGCTGAATGATATAGCAGAAGCACATCAAGCAAAAGACTTTTTCTAAAAGCTAAACCCCTCCCCTAAGCCCAACGTGCTTACCGGAGGGCTTTTTCGCATTTAAATATTAATATCCCCCACATCCACGCACTTATTTTTCGCATTTCCGCCCGTAAATGTCAAAATTGTTATACTTTTAAGAAGATTTTGTGAAATTTAGCACTCTCCTATTGACAGTGCTAAAAATCGTGCTATAATGTAGTTGTACAAAGAAAGAGAGAGGGTCTCCGGAAGGTACAGGGCGACAACAACAGGTACTGTGACAAAGCAGATACCGTTTGATATACGGAAGGAGAAATGACTTATGTTACCCGCAATTTTCAATGAAAACTTATTTGACAATTTCTTCGACGATGATTTTATGATGCCTTCAATGTTCGGCAAGAACGATCCCCTTTACGGCAAGCACGCAAAGAACGTGATGAAGACCGATGTCCGTGAAACAGACAACAGCTACGAGCTTGACATTGATCTGCCGGGCTTTAAGAAAGAAGATGTATCGCTGAAGCTTGACAGCGGCTATCTTACCATCAGCGCCTCCAAGGGTCTTGAAAAGGACGAAAAGGAGAAGAAGGACGGCAAGTACATCAGACGTGAGCGTTACGAGGGTCAGTGCAGCAGGAGCTTCTATGTAGGCGAGAGCGTACAGGCAAAGGACGTAAACGCAAAGTTTGAAGACGGTATCTTAAAGGTATCCGTTCCGAAAGCCGCACCTCAGGTCGAAGGCAATAATGTGATTGCAATCGAATGATCCGATCTTCGCATTTGCAGATAACCTCATAATATAAAGTCCCCCGAGGCAAGCGTTCAACCGCTCGCTTCGGGGGATTTTCTTCATTTATTCACAGTATAAAACCACAGCGGTGCAAATTTTCTTCGGGCTGAATATCCTTTTCGTCATTACCGTCGCTGTCACTTTGAAGTGTCGCAGTACATAACGCTTCTATCGACATATCTATAGCCTTTTTTACATCACTGCGAAACACAAAAGTAAAATCATCCTCAAGAGCCGCATTCGTATCTACTCTTTCGGCCATGACACGCTTCACATTGTCAAAGAGATTTCTCGCCTCTCTTGCGTTTCCGAAATTACGTCCTTGTCGGTTTCTCATTTCATCAAAGCAATCGTATAAAATGTCATCGCAGTTTTCACTGAGGACGTATTTTTCCTGTTCCAGAAAACTGCCGAATATATCACAAAGCGTGGAGTTGTCGTATCCGTCAAATTTTACCCTGATACCTATTCTTGATGCCATGCCCGGATTCGACTCAAAGAACGCCTCCATCTTGTCCTCATATCCCGCAAATATGCAGTATACCGATGAGCGATAATTCTCGATATTCTGAACTATACAGTTGATAGCCTCTATATCAAACTGCGACTGTGCGTCCTTTTCGGACAGGGTATATATTTCATCAAACAACAGCACCCCTCCGCCCTTTTCCGCAAGGTCGCTGAACAGACTATCGCATTTGCGTGCGGTATGCCCGACATATCCGCCTACTATATCCGACTTTCTGCACTCGGTAAAATTGCCTGCCGAAATAAAGCCCTCTTTTGCAAGCATATCCGCAAACATTCTTGCAACTGTGGTCTTGGCTGTTCCGGGAGGCCCTGTAAAAGCCATATTGTACGCCGTACCGACAGGCGAAAACCTTATCTTGTTCATACGCATCTTGTCATACTTCATACATCTTACCTGACGGCGCACCGTATCAAGCTGCTTATTCACGCCGATTAATTTCTGTGTGGATGCACAGCACGGAAGATTCGTTTTATCGTGTGTTATCAGATTCGGAAAATCCTCCGCTTTAAGCGTGCAGTCCGTCGGCGGCGAATTTTCGTAGTGCTTTGATATTACATATCTTGCCGCTTTGTATGCGGTGTATTCATCATAAACGTTTTCGGCGGCGGCATACTTTTCTATGTATGGCTTTACCGAAGCATACGAAAGATGGTTTTCCTCAAACTGCTTCTCCATCACATCCGCCAGATATTCTGTGCTGTCTGCGGGAATGTCTATATGGTCAAAGAACATAGTTTCCGCTGTCACTCTGCAACCATCGGCCTGCACATTATCCAGCCGCATATGGTTCGGATCCTTCTTTACAAGCACAAATATTATTCTATTGCCATTCCGATCGATCGTGTCTACGTTATTCTTCACCGAAGAAGCATTTTCGGCCATCATTACGAAATACATTATATCAATCGGCAGTTTTTCATCACAGTGAATATCTGCTTCGTCATCCGCTTCATTATCCGCCTGACACACTTCTTCGCATTCCGGCTTTTCATGCACCTCATATTCCGGCAGACAACATTCAAAATCCTCAAAGCCGTATTTGTCATCGAACCCATCATCGTAATATTCTTCGTCTTCTTCGCATTCTTCGTATTCTTCGTATTCTTCGGCTTCTTCGTCATCATCGCCGAAATACTTATCGTATTCATCATCCGACACACCGCCGGCTTTGTTTTCGGACCTTGAAGAACCGTTCAGACCGAAAAAGTCTGATTCAGAAATAACATAATCTTCATTCTCTGCATTTTCTATCCTTCGTGTAAGCGGAATATCAAAATTGTCCGACAGCGCCTTTGAAATAACCGTCACAGATGCCAGCATATCAGTCATATCATAACCGCTTATAAGGATATGGTTCACACGCTTATACGTCTGTTCAAAGCTTCTTACATTACAGCGGATATTGTTAGCATAACAGCTTACATTTTTAAAACGCTCCCTGCTCTCAAGTTCTTTGGCAAGGCTGTCAAACTCAGCCTTGCCAAAGTTTATGTGTGCATCTCTCAGCGAGGGAAAGCTATCTTTCAGAAACATATAGTCGCCTCCGTCAATGGAAAATATTATCATCCGTAACCCCTGACCGCAGAGCATCAGGCAACAGCAAAATGCTCTGTCGGTCGGACGGTTACGTTTTCGGCTTCAGAGAACCGACAGACTGCCGGCTATCAGTCGCTTACATCGCAAAGTCTGCCGAAAAAGTCGTGATTATCGGCGTTAGCATAGCTGAAACCGTCTGATTGTCCGATAAAATTTAAAAAGTCTGTATCCTGAGAATTATCCTTGCTGTGATAAAAATCAACGAATGATGCAAAGCTGCCCTCGTCCCTTGCATACCTTGCGTTTGCACCGAGTAAGGATACCACGCTCTCAATTATTTCATCATCGCTGAGCAGTACCGATGACACACTGCATCTTCTGTAGTAAGCAGTCATTTCATCCGGATTTCCGCTTCTTGAATATCTGACATACATACAGTACATAAGCGGCATGAAGTAGCGTTTATTCTTGCCGAAATCGGTAATAATGTCAAAATAATCCCACGCCTTGATTTTTATGATACGGCTGAAAAGTCTTACAAGTCTGCGTAAAGGAGCGGTTCTTATGTATTTGCCGAAATAGCTGTCCTTGTTTTCGGATGTGACGGCAAACATCTCCATAGGATAATTCTGCGTTTCATCGTCATTTGCAATAAGCATAAGCGACCTGCTCTCCACTGCGCATATCCTCTTTGTTATTGCCGCCGCTATCGCAGGCTGTCCTGCCTTGATCATAGCGATCACAGAGTCCTCTGCGTCGTCCGAGCGGAACATCATATCATCTGGCAGGCAGGCTATATGTCCTGCCACCGTTTCAGCTGTCATTCCGACCGCCAAGCTGTCCGCTATACCCAGTTGGTACGCTGTAAACAGAAGCTGTAATCCTTCAGCCGACAAACGTTCTCCGTATAATCCTGCGGATGTGATGCTTGCCATAGCCGATGCTTTTCCGCCGCTATTCGAGAGACTGCTTTCCGCAACTTCGCAGAATCTTCTGTCAGGCTCGAACTCTCCTGTCTGCGTATCGGTGAAGCTGTCAGTATCATCACCGAAGAAATCATTCAGCTCCTGTTCGTTCATTTCATCCATATTATTCACCTCGTTATTCAGTGCCTGTTCGTTCATTTCATCCATATTATTCACCTCGTTATTCAGTGCCTGTTCGTTCATTTCATCCATATTATTCACCTCGTTGTTCATCTCATCGTTCATCTGCTCTTTTCCCTCGCACTTCTTGATTTCTTCAAGCGCCTTGTCAAGCGCTTCAGATGTTTCTATCGGTTCCGGTTTCATATTGCACCTCCGAAAGTCAACTCTGCGTCGTCGTTATACTTTATTAGGTAATAATCGCTCAGTTCCTCCTCTATTTTCTCGCTTAACTGAGAGTACGGCATATCAAGGACAAGGCACAGCCTTACCTTTGCCGCATCCGCAAGCACCTTCAGGAATGCAATGTAATCAAGCATCTTTATACCGCCGAAGCTGTTTACGGGCATCATATTGCAAGTAAACACATTACAATCCGACAATACGATTACCGAGTACGGCTCTGCGTTTCTTGCGTATACATTTACATACTTATACGGATCGCTCAGCTTCAGTATCGATGAAAGATCGTTCAGAGGGAGATTCATTCTCTCAAGGCACATAGCTTTCAGCATTGCTCTGTCGCTTGCCGCATAATTGTCATGTGCAACGATTATCTTTCCGTCACGGACATTTCTGTAATCATTATCGTATGAGAAAAAGTCGGTGTTTCTCAGCAGGAACGTTTCCATGTCGATGCCATAATAGCCTGCAATGTTGTATATTGCCGTCATCGCCATCTCGGCATACCTGATACTGTTTGCATCCGCCGTATAAGGTGTCGGGATTATATTATAGGTGGCTATATCGAACGTTCCGTCATCGGTATCACGGGTGATATAACGAACAGCCCCCATAATATCCTTCAGCACGAGCGGGTCTTTTTCACGGGTGAAAGCCTCACCGCAATCAGTGATATAATCAAGCACGTCCTTGTTGCAGGTAAGACCGGCGATAACAGCGGCGTGAGAAGCGGAAACTCTCTTTATATAATGAGGGTTCTCCAGTGTATCCTCACCGTGATCCGCAGCAGTGTCGTCCTTGAAGTTTTCCTGCTCAGTGATGTAACGGATAACCTCGCTGTAACCTATTTCGGCGGCAGTCATCATCACACGGTAGAGTTCTACCTGCGATACCCCGCAGAAACGAAGTATTCTCAGGCAGGATATTATAGTATTCGGACCGGTGAATGTTCTCATACCGGAGCACATGACATCGACAAGCTGATTTACCGTGTTTTCGTGGTCGCAGTCGTCAGTATTATCGTCATCGGCACGAGGTACATCCGGATTTCTGACATAAAACTTCTCTGCATTATCTGTCATCTCAGCCATCTGATCGATACGCTTATCGTCGAACCTGATGAGAAAAACCATCAGAATAAGCATAAGTATGTCGGCGGATTCCGTTCCCGCAACCACACCGTGAACTACATTGGCAAGCTCATTGCTTGTCTGTTCGTTTTCTGAATTGGCGATAAACCTTGCTTTTGCCAAAGCTGCAATATGGATTTTAATCATATCCATTACCTCCATGAGATTTAAAATTCAAGAACGTTTTTGTCCTTGTGAGGCTTATTATATCACACCTAATTTGGCTTTGCAATTGACTTTATGCACAACTAATTTTTAACATAAATTTACATATTCGCTAATTTGAAATTTTTGTAAATTCACTGAGAGCAGGACAATTTTCACCTAAGCCACAATTTTTTCATCTAAGCGGTAAAGTATTCCGTCTAAGCCGGAATGTTTTTTCATCTGGAAAATCGCTTCCATTTGGCAATATGCACAAAGGCCATCCCCGACCTCCCCCCTAAAAATTTTTTAATCTATAAAAAATACATTTTTGTTATTTATTTAATATAAAACAGACTGTCGAAAAACCGATTATTAAAACCACACAGTGAAATATATTGCCAACACCGCCAAAAACACTTTCCGTACTGACAAGGTATTAATATTTTCGTGAGTGTATCAGTGCAACTGCACTAACATTGACTCTTCAAAAAAACGCCACTAACCTGAGATATATGTACTAACCTGCGGACGTGTAGCGTTAAGCGTCCCTACACTTACAGGATATTCAATGTTCAGGTGGTTATTCGAGTTTAGCCAACACCCCAGCGGGGTAAGGGTATGGGTAAGGAAAGAGGGAGCAAGAGGGAGAAAACCTAAGGGACAGGGATAGGGGCGGCAGTCCCTCTCCCTGATCCCTTTGGTTGTCTCCCTCTTTAATATTGACAGGTGTATTAATTTGAATAGCGAACCCGAGAAGTGCTATCTCACAAACAGAACTATCGGTAGCTTATTATCATAGTCAAAGCTGAATGACATAACAGAAGCACATTAAATTAAAGACCTTTTCTACAAGCTGCTAATTTTGTTCTTTTTTTAAGTTTAAAAAAATTTTATTAAACCTATTGATTTTGTAGGCTATCAGGTGTATAATATAAATCGGACTAAATCTGTCGTCTTTACCGCATCCCTTTACAGTGCGTTAAACGGCATTTAGCATAAAGCAGAAAGAAAGGAACGATAGTATAAATGCTTAAAACAACGATATACCTTGACAATGCGGCTACCACAAAGATAAGCGATAACGTTCTCAACGCTATGCTGCCCTATCTTACGGAGGAATACGGCAATCCCTCCTCTATCTACACTCTCGGAAGAAATTCCGCAATAGCCGTAAACAAGGCAAGACATCAGGTCGCACAGGCGCTCGGCTGTGAAGACAGCGAGGTTTATTTCACAAGCTGCGGCAGTGAGAGCGACAACTGGGCGATAAAAAGCACCGCAAAAATGATGGCGCTAAAAGGCAAGAAGCACATAATCACTTCTGTATTCGAGCATCATGCGGTTCTGCACACAATGGATTCTCTGAAGAAGGAGGGCTTTGAAATAACCTACCTTCCCGTTTATTCAAACGGTATAGTTAAAGTCGAGGACGTAGCAAACGCAATCCGCCCCGATACAGCCCTTGTCACGATAATGTATGCCAACAACGAGATAGGCACGATACAGCCAATTGCCGAGATCGGTGAGTTGTGCAAACAAAAGGGTGTCATCTTCCACACAGACGCAGTACAGGCTATCGGCAACGTCCACATCAATGTAAAAGAGCAGAATATAGATATGCTCTCCCTCAGTGGCCATAAGATACACGCACAGAAGGGTTGCGGTGTTCTTTATGTAAACAAGAAATACCGCCTTCCTCCCCTTATTGACGGCGGTGCTCAGGAAAGAGGCAGACGTGCCGGCACGGAAAACGTTCCTGCTATAGTAGGACTCGGTGTAGCTATAACTGATGCCGTAAACGGTATAGATTCCAAGAACGAAAAGCTGAAAAAATTCAGCGACAGGATATATAATGAGATAATGAAGATTGACCGTGTCCATTTAAACGGCGACAGAGAAAAGCGTATGCCGAGCAACCTTAACTTCTCGTTTGAGGGTGTAGAGGGCGAGAGTTTACTGCTCCAGCTTGACCTTCAGGGCATTGCCGCATCGAGCGGTTCCGCCTGCACATCAGGCTCACTTGACCCCTCGCACGTTCTTCTGAGCATAGGACTTCCCCACGAGGTAGCGCACGGCTCACTGCGTATCTCAATGTCAGAGTACACGACTGAGGAGGAGATAGACAAGCTGCTCGAGGTTCTCCCCGTTATTGTAAACAAGCTCAGAAGTATGTCGCCCCTGTGGGATCACATCGTCAAGGGCGAAACATTCAAAATAAAGTAAACATTTAATTTTTCGAAAGGAAGTATTACTGATGATTTATTCTGAAAAGGTAATGGATCACTACGCAAACCCCAGAAACGTAGGCGAGATCGAAGATGCAAACGGTGTCGGCGAGGTCGGCAACGCAAAGTGCGGCGATATAATGAAAATGTACCTTAAGATCGAGGACAACACAATAAAGGATGTCAAGTTCAAGACATTCGGTTGCGGTGCGGCAATCGCCACAAGCTCCATAGCTACCGAGATGATAAAAGGCAAGCCCTTATCCGAAGCACTGAAGCTGACCAATAAAGCGGTCGTAGAAGCGCTTGACGGTCTGCCTCCGGCAAAGCTCCACTGCTCCGTACTTGCAGAGCAGGCTATCAAGGCGGCTATTGCCGACTACTACACAAGACAGGGAATCGACCCTACTCCCTTTGTAGGCGAGATAAAGGACGACCACTGCGACAGCTGCTGCGGTATATAACCCCATTCTTATATTATAACAAACAGCCTTGCGAAACCCGCAAGGCTGTTTTGCATACCGTGAACACATCGCCCACTACCCTATAATCTTCTCCATCCACACCATATCATACTCCCTGCCGAATTTTTCGGCACATTTATGAAACGTTCCCACAAGCGTATACCCCTGCTTTTCGTGGAAGCTGATGCTGTCGTGGTTCAGATACTCATCGTCCTTATCCGTGCTTGCTATGCAGGCATACGCATTCCTTACCCCCATATCCGCAAGCCTTTTTTCAAGCTCCTTATATAACGCTGTCCCCGTCCCGTGACGCTTTTCATTCACATCAACGTATATCGACATTTCGGCAGAACGCTCATAGGCCGCCCTGTCCTTGAACACTCCGGCATAGGCATATCCAATTATTCTTCCGTCACGCTCAGCCACTATGTAAGGATATTTCTTCAGCGTTTTTTCTATTCTCCGTCTGAAATCCTCTGCAGACGGCACCTCAATCTCATACGTCACCGCCGTATTTATAATATAATAAGAATAGATACCGAGCAGTTCTTCTGCGTCAAAGGGTGTAGCCGTCCTTATTTCTATATCTTTCATCATCCGCACTTCCTTAAAAACATATCAAAAAATATAAAAGCAAAAGTGCCACAGCAATACCGCCGTGACACTTCATCGTGTTTTATCGGATTTTATAATGCCTCCGAGCCTTCTTCGGGAGATTCGATTATCTCGTCCTCCACTCCGTCCTCGGTAAAGGAAAAACTCTTCTTGTCCGCATCATCGTCAACATCGGAAATATCAACATCAACTCCGCTGTTTATCGACACTACCATATCCTTGAGATTGTTTATCTCGTTTTTGAAAGCCGTACCTGTTGTAGCCGCCTTCTTCATAAGTTCTGCACTCTTTTCCCTGCCTGCCGATACGATCTCGTTTACGCTCTTTGTGAGCTTTTCACTGCCTGTCTTTACTGCGCCCGTGCAATAGACCGAAGCCTTGTGGAGCTTATCACTGCAGTTTTCCTTCACAGCCGCTACAGCCTCAGGATTTTTATCTATATATTTCTTAGCTAAAATATACCCCGTACCGACAGCCGCCGCAATACCGAAAAATATCATTGCCTTATTCATACTAAACATCCTTTCCGGGTAAAACCCCGTTTGCTTATACTCAGTATATACCATTTTTTACGAAAAGTAAAGCCTATTTTGTCGGATTTATCGCTTCAAGGCGATATATCGGAAATCCCTGCTCGGAAAATCTCTTCTCATACTCCGTCACAATATTTCCTTCAAATCCGCTGTTATGCAGATCAAGGCTGACATTTTTCAGCTTGAAGCCGCACTGCGACAGATTCTCTATCGAAAACTCGAACAGCTTCATATTGTCGGTTTTCTGATGTATCTCACCGCCCGGTATAAGTATGTGCTTATATATCTCAAGAAATACAGGATGAGTAAGACGGTGCTTTTTATATGTTTCCTTAGGATAAGGACAGCTGAAATTAAGATAAATGCGTTCTACCGAATTTTCGGGGAAGAATTTTTCAAGATACTCCGCTTTGCCCATAAGGAATTTCAGATTAGGCAGATTTTCCTTTACCGCAAGTTCCATAGCGCTGACTATAACGTTTCTTGCCATCTCCACCGCAATAAAATTAATATCCGGGTTACGCCTTGCCGCTTCAACCGCAAAGCCGCCCTTTCCGCAGCCTACCTCAAGATGAACGGGATTATCGTTGCCGAATATCTCCCGCACATCAAGCGTCCTCTGCTGTGTTTCCCCTCTTTGCTCTGCGGCATAATCCACAAGCCAGCCGAGATTCACGTTGCCGCAAGCGTCAAGACGTTCATCAAGGTATTTTTTTCTTCTCATTCTCATAAGTGTTACCGCCTTATCTTGTTGCCGACAGCATAACGTAATACGTCTTGAAACGTACCTTGTCAACAATGTTCCTCGTTGTGTTGTCAAGCACCACGATATTCATTCCACGCTCGTTGAGCGAGCAGTTCTTGTTGCCCATTCTGATAGTCGATTCATCTGCGTCGCTGATTATCTGCGTCTTATAGCCCAGCACATCAATAACGCCTGTATCGATCCTGTCATCCGACAGTTCCTCACGGACTACCTTGCCGCCTTCTATTATCGCAATATAATGCTGGTTTTTCTGAGCCGTAAGCAGCTTTTCAAGTCCCAGATCCTTTACAGCCGATAAAGCGCCGTCGTTATATCCGCCCGTCACATCTCCTCTTGCCGAGATTATGACAGTGAAATTCTCGCCCTCTTTCAGCCTGTACATATAGTTAAGGAAATTATCCTCGCTCCTGAGGTTCGTGTTCTTTTCGTCCTTGCTTTCTTTTGAAAGCACAAACTCCGTATACTGCGGAGCAATGCTCTTGTACGGCATAACTCCGTGGAAGCCCTTCTTTGATACCGTAAGACCGAAATAGTTGTACCACAGGTTAGCGCCCACCACTACAACAAGGAAAGCCGCAAATATCGTAACAGGACGTGTTGCGAAGTTCACAAAACCGTTCCTTCTCTTTTTGAACACCCTGTTCTTCGGCATATATCTTTCATCAGCCTCAAACCGCTCTCCGAATACAGATGAATAATTCTTCTGCTTTTCGGGCTTTTTGTTTTCCACAGCTTCAACCGGCTTTGCCGCTATATTGCTGTCGCCGTCCTCAGCCATGATTTCGGCTAAAATCCTCTGCTTTTCCTTTTCTATATCGCTCAGTTCAGGCTCCGCCTTTTTCGGTACGGGCTGTGAAACCGCTTTTTCCTTTTTGGGTTCGGGGGCATACTTCTTTGCATATTTTTCGGGATGCTTGGAACGTATGACCTCATCAACCGTTTTATCGAATTCAACCACAGCATCGGGATTTTTCCTGCGTGCAAGATAAACCTTTGCGCAGTTCATATAGTACCTTGCTATTGACGGTATGAACATTATCATCATAATGTACAGATACATCGAGAAACGCTCGATAACAAAGTGCTTTGTCGCTATAAACCATATTATGAAGTTGAATATCGCAAAGTTCGTGAACAGTGCCGACTCTTTCGGATATGCCTTTCCGTATCCCGTGAAATGTGCGATAAGCGCAAGTGCCGTGATTATCGCAGGCACTATAATATAAACAGGTGAATAGCCCTGCGTGATAAAGTTCAGTTCAAGATAGCCCTTGTATTGCGGAAGAAGCACCACCGCAAACCGCAGTATCGGCCACGAAAGCAGATATACAAGCGCTGTCAGTATCGCATATATCGGTACTGTTATCTTTGTGGGCTTTATGAACGCCGCAATCAGATACAGCGGTATCAGCACTATTACTGTACTGTGGAACAGACACGCTAAGAAAATAAACAGCAGCACCATGAAGTGATTGCGTTCTTTCATAAATCTGTAAGCGCAGAGTATGATCGCAAACGCTATCGACTGACGGATAAAGCTCAGCGAGCAGTAGAAGAACGTCAGCGATATGAACATCATCGTTGACATCCATATATTTTCGCTGTAACGGAATATCGCATACGCCGTAGGTATAAGTATCAGCAGTGCGTACACCGCATACATTATATTCACATCTGCGGTAAACATTGAGATCAGCTTTGTGACGATCGTAAAGCCCGGCTCATACCCGTAGTTGAATATCGAAAGTCCGGGTGCATTCTTGATATTCCAGAAAATATAGATATACGAATAATAATCGTTTCCCAGTCCGTATCTGAATACGCTTATAAGATACATTGCCCCGAATGTCACGATAACATAACAGAGCTTCTTCACCACATTCGACTTATGCTCGATGAGCGGATAAGCAAGCACAAGCACAAGTGCCATAAGTATAAGATATACTGCCATAGTTTTTCCTTTCGCAATAAAAAAATAAAGCACCGCACAACTGCAAAGTTACCACCAAGCAGAAAATGCAGTGCATATTCATCAGATAATTATGTATTTTCCCTGTGTCACAACAGGCGCAACATCAAGCGTAAAATCAACTCCGCATGACATTCCTGCGGTTTTCAGCGTTTTCTCCACCGCCTCATACGCCATTTTCGGAGAATTGTTCTCCTGACTTAAGTGACCGAGTATCAGACGGCTTGCACCTTTTGCGACAAGTTCCTTGCAAAACTCAGCCGAACAGCCGTTCGAAAGATGTCCGTGATCCCCCGAGATCCTCGTTTTGAGATATGGCGGATATTTCGGATTTCCCTTTAACAGCACAGGATCGTAATTTGCCTCTATATATACCGTGTCGCTTCCGAGCAGATTATCCCTCACCTCATCGGTAACATAGCCTAAATCGGTACAGCAGGCGACCTTATGCTCGCCGAACTTCAGGGTGTACCCTACGCTTTCCGCAGCGTCGTGCGGTGTATGGAAAAAATCAATATCCATATCGACAGGTACGCTCTTTATTTCCGACAGCGGATGAATAACCGCCGTCTGCTCTACCAGCTTGTCAGAAAACAGCTTTCTTGCAGTGCCGTCCGATGCGTACACAGGAACAGACGTTCTTTTCGTTATCTGTCCGAGTGCTTTCGTGTGGTCTATATGCTCGTGCGTCACAAGCACAGCCTTCACCGCCTCAAACGGTATACCGCAGAGTGCCAGACCTTCCCTCAGCGCCTTGAAACTGCATCCTGCGTCAACAAGTACGCCCGATGTGCTGTCACCGACAAAAACGCTGTTGCCCTTGCTTGAAGAGCATACAGGAACAACCTTTGCCATCAGAGTGCCTTTCTCATCTTTTCGTCGTCGGGATAATAACGCTTTACTATATCAGCGCCAAGCTCCCTCAGCTTTATTTCCATATTTTCATATCCACGCTCAATATGGTGAATATCTTCGATTTCCGTAGTACCCTGCGCCGCAAGTCCTGCAATGATAAGCGCCGCACCTGCTCTGAGGTCGCTCGCCTTTACCGGAGCGCCCGTAAGATGATCCACGCCTCTTACTACAGCTACCCTGCTGTCAACGGTAATATCCGCACCCATTCTGCGAAGCTCGTCAACATACTTGAAACGTGTATCGAATATGCTCTCCGTTACCATGCTTGTACCGTTCGACATCGCAAGGAGCGTTGTCATCTGCGGTTGCATATCTGTAGGAAATCCCGGATGCGGAGAAGTCTTTATATCCGTACCCTCATAATGAGGTCTGCCGACTACCCTTACATTATCCGTATCGTCCTCTATCTCAACATAAACGCCTATCTTGCGTAGCTTTGCCGTAATAGGCTCAAGGTGCTTCGGTATAACGTTCTTCAGCGTAATATCACCGCAGGTAGCCGCCGCAGCAACCATAAACGTTCCCGCTTCTATCTGGTCGGGGATAACCGAATACTCTGTGCCGTGAAGCTGTGAAACGCCCTTCACCTTGATAACGTCCGTACCTGCGCCCATAATATCCGCACCCATAGAGTTGAGGAAATTCGCAAGGTCTACTATATGAGGCTCCTTGGCGGCATTTTCAATTATTGTCAGCCCCTCTGCCTTTGCACAGGCAAGGAGCGCATTTATCGTTCCTCCGACAGTTACCTTGTCGAAATATATCTGCGTACCGATAAGCCTGTCAGCCGAAAGGTCAACGATACCGTGCTTTATATCAGTCTTTGCACCAAGCGCCTCAAAGCACTTGATATGCTGATCGATAGGTCTGCTGCCAAGGTCGCACCCACCCGGTAGCGGCACGCTCGCCTTCTTGAATCTGCCGAGCAGCGCACCTAAAAAATAACTGCTTCCTCTAGTGGAGCGGGCAAGCTCATAAGGTACCGTTCCGTCCTTGATTCTTGACGTATCCACCTCTATCTTCGACTTACTCAGCCTTCTTATCTGCGCTCCCATGCTCGAGAGTATCTCAAGAGCAACATCAACATCACTGATCGACGGTACATTTTCCAGTATGCACTTATCTTCTGCAAGTATCGCCGCAGGGATTATAGCTACCGCCGCATTTTTCGCTCCGCTTATCTGCACTTCGCCTCTCAGCGGAGTGCCGCCTTTTATAATAAACTTTTCCAAAAGTCACACTTCCTCGATTCGCTGAAATATAGAATTCAATATAATAAAACGCCCTTTAAGGCTGTGTATCTCATAAAACAGTGCGTCGGAATGATATTCGGGTACACACCGACACAGTATAAAGTTATTATAGCATATCTGCCGAAAAAATAAAAGCATTTTTTTCAGTCGCTTTACATTTCGTCATATTGCACTATATAGCCTGTGTTTTTATGGATTTTTTATACATATAGTCGTTTGTGGTCTTAGCGGCTCAATTTCCAAACTTGTTTCCATACTTGTTATAAAGCTGTGTGCAGAACTGCTCGATCTCCTGTTCAAGTTCCTCTGCGCTGTCTGCGTCAAGCATCATACTTCTCAGCTTGCTGTAAAGCAGTTCTCCGCCCTCTTTTTCTTTCGTTTCGGGAGGAGTAACGTAAGACGAGGTCTTTGTCCGCTCACTCGGAAGAAATGGCTTCGGCTTGTCGACGTTAGTGACATAATGGGGCGAGATCTGGTTTGATCTCAGATCGTCAAGTGAGCTTTTTGCTTGCCTGCCGTATATCATTGCATAAAGACAGCCGCATTTATAAAGTGCCATTATCATCTGCGGTGACGGTGCTACGCCGAAAAGCGTGGCAAGCGAAACAGTGTAATCCTGCAGTTCCGCATATTGTTCGTAATCACCGAATCTCATAGTCAGACTGTCGCTTTTCGCTATCACCGCCGCTATAGCCTCGCTGACGGCATTAGTGTATTTGTTTGTCGGGCATATATCTATCGGACGGTAGTATTTCCTGCGGTATTCCGCCAGCATCCGAGCCATTTCCTGCGGACTTTTTCTGAAATCGTCAACAAAGCGTATCATCGAAACCTTGTCAAGTTCAAAGTTCTTTTCAAACATTTCCGTGACCCTCATATAGTCCGACCCGTGCAGACAAATCTCGGATATGACCGGCCTTTCGATTTTCGGTATAAGGTCGGTCAGGTGTGCAGGCACAACAACATAGGCAAAATCAAACGAATTTATATACAGCAGGTCACGCACCGAGGTCATACGAAGTATTATCTTCGACATATCGCTTGCAGGCGGTATCATAATAAAGCTGTCTGTGGTCATTTCGATATAGCTTACCCCGAACTCGTGCAGTGCGTCCGTATAAGCCTTTATCGCCTCAGGCTTCACATCGCTTACAAATGATGAATCACACAAGCTGTTATCAATAATCGAAACCTTCATTCCTATATGCCTACCTTTCAAAAATAAACCGCATATCATTTTCATAATATTTTATCACAAAACGAAAAAAATTTCAATACCGACCGCCGCCTCTTGACATAATCACGTTAATATGGTACGATAATATGATAAAAAATGAAAGGGGTAACTACTTTGCTGGAATTTCAGGACGTAAAATGGCAGCTTCCAAGCGGAGAACCTATTATAAAAGGCATAACCTGTAAGCTGGACAGCAGGCTTACGGTAATTACAGGGCCAAACGGCGGCGGCAAGACCTCACTTGCAAAGCTCATCGCAGGTGTGGAAAAATGCACATCGGGCAAGATTCTCCTTGACGGTACGGATATAACGGATATGGACATCACAGGCAGGGCAAAGCTGGGCATTGCCTACGCTTTTCAACAGCCGGTACGCTTCAAGGGGCTTACTGTAAGAGATCTTCTTGAGCTTTCCGCTGGAGAAAAGCTGGGTCACAATGAGCTTTGTGCGCTTCTCGGCAAGGTCGGTCTGTGTGCGGAGGAATATATCGACAGAGAGATGAGCGGTGCTTTATCGGGCGGCGAGGCAAAGCGTATAGAGATTGCGACCGTGCTTGCAAGAAATGTCAAGCTGTCGGTATTTGACGAACCGGAGGCAGGAATAGATCTCTGGAGTTTCTCAAGACTTGTGGAAACATTTGAAGAAATACGCAACGGCACCACAGGCTCGCTCGTTATAATATCGCATCAGGAGCGTATTCTTTCGATTGCCGATGAAATAATAGTAGTCGCAGACGGCACAATACGCACGGCAGGACCCCGTGAGGAAGTCCTTCCGAAACTGCTCGGCGGAGAATACGCCTGCAGATGTCCCCAGAGAAACGGAGGCGGTTGTCAGTGAGCAATATAATGGACGTAAATTTCAACGGCACAACAGCCGAAATGCTTAAGATAATCTCCGATTATGACGAGGTATCGGGCTTTGCGGGCGCATACAATATCCGTGAGGACAGCAAGTGCGCAGGCAGAAGATCGTCGGAGAATATCACTATCGAATCAAAAGAGGATAAGCCGGGTATAAATATCCGTGTAAATCCCTTTACTGTCGGCGAAACGGTATTCATTCCCGCCTGCGTTACCCACAGTGACGTTGACGACCTTGTTTATAACGATTTCTACATCGGAGAGGGCGCTGACGTTGTTGTAGTAGCAGGATGCGGCGTGCATAATGACGGCGAGGAGCAGGCTCGCCACAACGGCATTCACCGCTTCTTCCTTGAAAAAGGCGCAAGAGTGCTTTACAAGGAAAAGCATATCGGAACAGGCAAAGGCACAGGTCTCAGAAAGATTGACCCCGTCACAGACTGCGTTCTTGACGAGGATTCATATCTTGAGATGGATACGATACAGCTAAGAGGTGTTGACAGAACAACAAGAAGCACTTCCGCCGTACTCGGCAAGGGTGCAAAGATAGTTGTCCGTGAGCGTATAATGACCGACGGTGACGAGGAGGCTGTAACAAAGTTCCATGTCGAGCTTAACGGCGAGGACAGCGGCGCAGACCTTGTTTCACGCTCTGTCGCAAGAGGAAATTCCCATCAGGCATTTTACTCCGTAGTCGAGGGCAACAACCGTTGCACAGGCCATTCCGCCTGTGATGCGATACTTGCGGATAACGGAAAGGTCGATGCACAGCCGGCTCTCAATGCGGCAAATGTTGATGCCGCACTTATTCACGAGGCGGCTATCGGCAAGATAGCCGGCGAACAGATATTAAAGCTATGCTCGCTGGGTCTTACAAGAGAAGAAGCCGAAGAAAAAATAATCGAGGGCTTCCTTAAATAACACGATATACAAAACCACCGTTGCATACCCGCAACGGTGGTTTTAGTCTGTCAAAAAACCGATTATTAAACCCCACACAGTGAAATATATCGCCAACACCGCCGAAAACGCTTTCCTTGCCGACAAGGCATTAATATTTTCGTGAGTATATCGGTACAACTGCACTGACATTAATCTTTCACAAACCGTACTATCCCTTCGCCCCGCACCAACCCTTCCAAAACCGCACTATCCCTCTCGCTTTTCGTAGGGGAGTGAGCTTGCTCCTCCCGTTGCACCAAACCTCTCCACCCTTACAACCGTCCCAAAACCGCACCATACCTTGCCTCGCACCACCGCACTTGTCTTTTGATGAACGCTTTGCCGGTTTCACAAAATGTAGCAAATCGCCAACACCCTTGCCTTTTAATGAACGCTCTGTTGGTTCCGCACTATCCCTTGCTTTGCACCATCACCCTTGCCTCCCCTCGAAAAAGGGGAGGTGGCGCGGCTGATATAATTTTTTGGCTTGCTGTACAGTATTTAGATAGTCCTGCCTTTACAATTCTGAAACTATTCCGAGCCGTGACGGTGGGGATTGAAATTGATAGAAGCACTACCTTAAAAATTTCTAAGCATTAACAATCCCCACCGTAGTTGCTTAGCAGTTGCTTCCCCGATTCCTTCGGTTCTTTCCCTCGTTCATATCAACAAGTGCATTGCTTTGAATAGCAAACCAAAGAACTGCTATCCGACAAACAGAACTATCGGTAGCCTGCTTTCATAATCAAAGCTGAACGATATAACAGAAGCACATCAAATATAAGACTTTTTCCACAAGCAAAAACCACCGTTGCATACCCGCAACGGTGGTTTTTCATCCTCTTATACGTTTTTGAAAATCAACCTTTTCGTCTGTGGAACACTCATCAATACAACCGCTCCGATAACAGTAAACACTATCTCCGGCAGCATATACGCCCCGTTATAAAGCAGGCTGTAAAGACAAGGCTCGTTTACGGTAAAGCCGTTCCACAGCTCCCCGAATGAGCCGAATATCAGCACTCCGCTTATATAATGGCACACAAGGCGCAGACCCATAGCCATAACGCTTCCGCCAATCACTCCGGGCATTCCGTATTTTCTGAAAATTCCCGCAAGCCCCAGCACCGTAAATGCAAAAATATAGTCGATGAATATGCACGCCACAAGTGCCACAGGAGTAAGCCCCCAGCCGAATAGCCCGTCCGCACAGCCCTGAATGAACTGTATCAGAGCAAACACAAACGATGCCGCAAGACCGTTTGCCACACCTCTTTTGATGCTGAAGACAATTATCGGTAGCATCGACAGCAGAGTGACCGATCCGCCCCACGGCAGATGGACGATCTTGACAAAGCTAAGCACGGTCGCAAGCGCAACCATCACCGCTCCCTCAACAAGTGTAAGTACCTTTTCGTTTTTCATTTGAAAAACCTCCGTTAAATAAATTTAACCGAATACCTGCTTTAACGTAAAAATTCCCCGGCTGAATACAGTCGGGGATAATACAAGCTATAGAAATATCGTGAAATTCCTACGGCGGCATTATCCGCATCAGGTCAAGGGTCGAAGTCGAACTTCCTCTCAGCAAAAAGCTCCCCTATTCAGTCTTTTAAGGCAATACCGCACAAAATACAAAATATGGTCTTTGTGCGGTATTGCCTTAATATTGTACCACCGGTTTTCAAAAAAGTCAAGCGTCATCCTGCCACGTTTTTTCAAGGTACTTCACAGGCACGTTTTCCGTCAACCATACGCCGTTTTCAGACAGATAAAACACATATCCGTCCCTTGCCATCTCTCCGCTCCTTACACGGTATATGAACGGCTTGCCGTGTCGCATACCAACCTGCGTTGCGGTTTCGGCATCTCTTGACAGATGAACGTAAAGCCTTGTTTTGCGGATGATTCCGCTTCTGTCGATAGATTCGACAAATCGTGTCGCAGTGCCGTGATAAAGATATTCCGGCGGCACAGCAGCCTTCAGCCCTACGTCAACATTGACCGAATGACCCTGATTCGCTCTGATACGGCTTTTATCCTCACTAAACGAATATCTCTGCTTGCTGTCGTTTTTCACGATTTCGCACAACCGCTCAAAGCTCACCGGCTCCATATTTTCGCTTATACATTTCAGGAGCATATCAACGTCCGCCCAGCCCTGTTTGTCAAGTACAAGTCCTGCAATTTCGGGCTTGTGCCTTAAGAGCAGTGCCATATATCTGCTGATTTCTGTATCTGTCATGATTCCACCTCCGTTTAAGTTGTTACTATAATTATACCATAAAGTAAGGTCGGTGTAAACCGACACGGCAGTACGCCGTATTTTGCCGTCAGCCAAAAGATTAATGGTAAAACGTTCTCGGACTGTTGCGTGAGCAACACCGCATTTTTATGCGGTAAAATCGGCTACAGACGATTTTTTGTCCGAAGTTGTTATTGCGTAAGCAAAAACGTTCTCGGACTGTTGCGTGAGCAACACCGCCTAAAACTGCTTCCGTACCGACAAGGCATTAATAATTTCGTGAGTGTATCAGTGCAACTGCACTGACATTGACCTTCCAAACCCACACTATCCCTCACCCAGCACTATGTCCTCGCCTCCCTTGTCAAAGGGAGGTGGATTGGCGGCAAGGCACAAACTGTTGCTTTGTTGCGTTTTACTTGCGATATGCCCACCCTTTTTATGCTACAAACTCTTCTGCCGTCAAGACGGAGGGATTGCCTCCCGTTGTACCGAACCTCTCTATCCCCACGACCATTGCAAAAGAACGATAACCCCTTGCTCGCACCAACCCTTCTCAAAACCTCACTATCCCTCGAAAATCGCCAACACCCTTGCCTTTAAATGAATGCTCCGGAAGTGCTATCTCGCAAAAAAAGAACTATCGGTAGCTTTCTATCATAGCCAGAACTGAACGATATAGCAGAAGTATATCAGACAAAAGATTTAATCGTTTCTTCCTGTCAAGAAAAGCAAAACGGCCGGCATCTGCCGACCGTTCCTTTTATATTCCGTTATAATTACTTGCTTATAACTACGTTAAGACCCTCTGCACTTTCAACTGTGAAGTGCTTGTCTGTAGCTGTATGTGTAACAGTGATCGTATCGCCGTTTCTCTCAGCCATAACAGTAAGTTCCAGCTTAGCGTCCTTATCGTAGATCTTGCACTGAGTGTTCTTGCCGTCCTCAAGCTGATAGATAACAAGCTTTGCACCCTCAACATAGTCATATGCAAAGTTACGCTCAAAGTTACCGTAAGCGATTATGCTGTTGGGCTTAGCATACATACCCATTGAGAAGTAGTCGTACTTCTTGTCGTACCAGTTACCACCCTCAAGAACTTCTCCTGTCTGAATATCGGTCCATTTACCCTTAGGCAGATAGAACTGAGCAGTACCCTCCTCGTTGAATACGGGAGCGATAAGCAGGTTATCACCGAACATATACTGTCTGTCAAGAGGTAAGCAGGCAGGATCGTCGCTGTATTCCATAACCATAGCTCTCATCATGGGAACACCCTTTTCGTGAGCCTTTACTGCGTTAGCAAACAGATACGGCATCAGGCGACCCTTGAGTTTTGTGAAGTGGCGCAGAACATCGCACGCTTCTTCATCAAAGTTCCACGGTACTCTGTATGAGCTGTTGCCGTGAAGTCTTGAGTGTGAAGACATAAGACCGAATGCAGACCATCTCTTGTATAAGTCAGGTGAGCCTGTAGCCTCAAAGCCCGAAATATCGTGGCTGAAGTAGCCGAAGCCTGATAAGCAGAGTGAAAGTCCTCCACGGAGCGTTTCAGCCATTGATTCATACTGGCTGAAGCAGTCGCCGCCCCAGTGTACAGGGAACTGCTGACCGCCGACCGTAGCAGAACGTGCGAACAGACAAGCCTTATCCTTGCCGTAGAATTCCTCAAGCACCTCAAATACACACTTGTTGTAGAGATATGTGTAGTAGTTGTGCATTCTGTAAGGATCGGAGCCGTCGCTGTATACAACATCGGCTGTGGGTATTCTCTCGCCGAAGTCCGTCTTGAATGCGTCAACACCCATCTCACACAGAACTCTCAGCTTAGACTTGTACCACTTGCAAGCCTCAGGATTTGTAAAGTCAACGATAGCCATACCGGGCTGCCACATATCGCACTGGAACACGCCGCCGTCCGTCTTCTTGATGAAGTAGCCGTTCTTTACGCCCTCGTCAAATAAGGAAGACTGCTGAGCGATATAGGGGTTTATCCATACGCAGATCTCAATCTTCTTTTCCTTAAGACGTGTGAGCATAGCCTTAGGATCGGGGAACATTCTCTTATCCCAGGTGAAGTCGCACCAGTTGAATTCCTTCATCCAGAAGCAGTCGAAGTGGAATACCTCCAGAGGAATATCACGTCTTGCCATTTCGTCTATGAAGAACGAAACTGTTTCCTCGTCATAGTTTGTAGTGAATGATGTTGTCAGCCACAGACCGAATGTATATGCAGGAGGAAGTGCAGGCTTACCTGTCAGCGTTGTGTAAACGCCGAGTACGTCTGCGATTGTCTTACCGCCCATTACGAAGTATTCCATTCTCTCGCCCTGAACGGAGAAAGCAACCTTTGAAACCGTTTCGCTAGCTACTTCAAACGTAACGTTCTCAGGGTGATTTACAAATACACCGTAGTTTCTTGATGATACATAGAAGGGGATCGACTTGTATGACTGCTCAGAGCAGGTACCGCCGTCGTTGTTCCATACTTCTACCGTCTGACCGTTCTTTACGAATGTAGAGAACTTCTCACCGAAGCCGTAGATGTTCTCGCCTACGGAGATGTTGAGCATCTCTCTTATTCTTGCAGGCTCATCTGTAGATGCGTGTGCGTAGAAACGCTCCGCCTTTGTGCCTTCCATACGGTAGTCTGTGAGCCAGGGCTGTTCTTCGATATAAGAAGTTGTTCTCCAGCCTTCCTTTGTGAGCAGTTTTCCGTCATAGAAGTATTTTATATCCCACGCTCCGCCTGCCTTGCCGATTCTTACCGAAGTCTTGTTCGAAACAAGCTCCCAGTACTCGTCCTTCTCGTTTATAACAGGCTTGAAGTTTGCATCCTCATATAATGTGAAGTCCGGACCCTTCTTTACAGCACCCTTGTAATGCTCGATCGTAACCTTGATTGAATCGGCAAGCGTAGATGTAAAGGTGATCTCAAGAACAGGACCGCCAAGCGTCATTCCTCTGTTACCGATCCACTGGTTAGTGGCATATACGGTTATCGAGTTGTCTGTAGCCTTCACCTCATAGATCTGAGTTGCATAGTTTACGTCGTAGCCCGACTTGTTCATCCAGAAACCGTCTGAATACTTCATAGATTATACCTTTCCTTTCAAAACGGCGGTCACACTTCCGCCAAAATTTACTTTCCATACGGGTATTCCCCCGCTGCTTCTCGCTAAACGACCCTCCGCTCACGGCGCTTTTCACACCGCTCCGCCCCACAAACAGCCATTGCATAATTTGTAACTTGCTATGTTTTTTACAACTGTCACAGCCTTCACAGCTCATCGCAACCTGTCACAGCCTGCTTTGATTCATCACAGCTTTTCACGACCCATTTCAGCCTGCCTTGATTTATCACAGCTTATCATAACTTATCACGATCCGCAACGTTTTATCGCCGTTCGTGTAATCGTTTACCCGTTGCTTATTCTAACATATAAATTTACAAAAATCAAGGGGTTTTCAAAAAAATTTTTGAAATTATCAAAAGCCGCCGTTCTGACCCTCCCAAACCGCATAATAAAGCACTTTTTATCATATACAAAGCCCACCGCCACAGAAAATTCCATAGCGGTGGGCTGTGATATTTAAAACTTACTTATCCGTATTAACCTTAACGCTTGCATACTCGCTGAACTCAGTCGTACTTCCCGTCTTTCTGAACGACTTTATTCTGAAAGAATAAGCCGTACCCTTTGTAAGCCCCTTGACAGTAAACGTAAGCGTGGTGCTATTTTTGGCGACTGCAATTTCAGTCCACCGTCCACCCTTATACCGCTGATATGGCTTGGATGTTAACAGCTTACTTAAGCTGTCATTTTAATGTAGCCGCCTTTATAGCCGTATACTCACTGAACTCGGTCGTACTTTCCGTCTTTCTGAACGACTTTATTCTGAAAGAATAAGTAGTACCCTTTGCAAGTCCCTTCACAGTAAACGTAAG
>Ga0129314_1000366_pt1 | contig 49814 bp, 45 predicted proteins | sample O1111metagenome_FD_94431 | JGI IMG/M metagenome (GOLD analysis project Ga0129314, IMG submission 94431) | Orangutan individual fecal microbial communities from fecal samples from Wisconsin, USA - O1111 metagenome | ecosystem: Host-associated > Mammals > Digestive system > Large intestine > Fecal... | reverse complement strand
TTTTGTATGGTGAAAAAGATAATCTTACCGCTTATGGAACGATATTTGAATTTGTACAGAGGACTAATTCAACACTTTCTATTATGAAAAATGGAGAGCATTGGTTTCATACGGATGAACAAATGAAATTTCTTGATGAATGGATAATAAAATCTTCCAAATAAATTCCAGTTTAGCGAACAGGAGATGATGAACGCATGAAAATCCTACATGAACTTTCTTGGCTATGGGAAACGCTGGGCATTGCGCTTGTTGCTGCGGCTGTCTGCATGGCTTGCGCTGCGCTGATTGGCAAGGCAGCGAAGAAGAAGCTCGACAAAAAGGTGTTGGCGGTCGTAGGGGCAGCGGCATTTGTGGGCGCGATTCTGGCGGTCATTCTGATCGCCCGGACACCGATGCCGCTTTGATAGGACGGAGAACTTGATGGGCAGCGCATAAGCTCCTGCTTTTATACATTGCGGGAAGGAGGACAGCCGAAAATGAAAGACAAAACCTATATCGCAATCGACCTGAAATCTTTCTACGCCTCCGTGGAGTGCCGGGAGCGCGGCTTAGATCCTCTGGACACAAACCTCGTTGTCGCAGATGAGAGCCGGACGGATAAGACAATCTGCCTTGCCGTTACACCCTCTCTCAAGAGCTACGGTATCTCCGGACGCGGACGGCTGTTTGAGGTCAAACAGCGAGTGAAGGAAGCGAATGCCGGACGGCAGCACGCTTGCAGGGGTCAAAAGCATATCCAGGCAGCGGATACAGATGCAGCTGGTCCTTTTGCAATAAAATTCCCACATCTGATTCCTTGCCTCGAATCTGGTGCTTCAGATACTTACGGCACTTATCCAGAAGCATCTCATTCAGTTGCTCCAGTGTCTCTGCCTTGGGAATGGGAACGTATACATTGCGCCGGATATAGCCTACCAGGCCCTCCACCAGCCCCTTTTCATTTCCGGATGCCGGATTACAGAAGATAGCCTCAAACCCATAGTGGGCGGCCAGAGCAGTATAACCAGCCTGCTTTCTTGAGTGAGCGCCGAACCCATCTTTGACAGCAACTCTGCCATTGTCAAAGATAACTCGTCTGGGCACACCGCCAAAGTATTCAAATACTCTGACAAGTGCATCCAGGAAGCTCTCCTCGTTCTGCCTGCGGTAGGCAAGAAGCATGGGTGCATCACTGTAGCAAAGCCGGGCACAGAAGAGATTAACGACCAGCTTGTTGCCGCCAATGTAAACGGTGGCCTCACCCCAGTCAATTTGCATGGCATCTCCAGCAGGAAATGCCAGCGGAACAAAGGGTTCCTGTGTCTTCTCTTTAAGTTGGCTCACCAATCTTCTGACAGTCGTCTCACCGCCGGTGAATCCATGCTCATCCACCAGCCGGTCATAAATCCGCTTAGCTGTATGGTGCTGTTTCCTAGATCTGCAACGTGCATCTTCCTCCAAGCAACTGCGAACAAAGGAGATGACTTCCGGTGTCAGCACAGACGCCTCCCGGTTGTATTCCTTCCGTTCCCACGGGACAGCATCTCCGTCCCAGTACTTTTTGACTGTGTTGCGGGAAATATGCAGCTGAGCCGCAAGACCGTGTCAAGTAAAGTTCGCAAAAAGGGCTCCTGAAAAATAAAGTTAAGCAGCAATGAGTAGTGTTGCCTGAATGGATTCCTGGCTGAGGTATGCTCTGGAGACAGACCAGTCCTCGGTATACTCCATCAGGTATGTCGTTACCAAACGGACATAGGACGCCTCGTTTGGGAAGATTCCAACCACACTTGTGCGCCTGCGAATCTCACGATTCAATCGCTCAATCATGTTTGAGGAAGAAATTTTCCGGGTGTCCAGCTTTGGAAATGTGTAAAATATCAGAGAATCTTCCAGGCCGTTTTCAAGACACTGAACCGCCTTTGGGAAGCGTTTGGCATAGGTGTCCATCACATCATAAGCCCGCTTTCTGGCTAGTTCCGCAGTGGGAGCCAACCAGATTTTCTTCAGCACGCAGGCAAAGGATTTCTTCTCTTTCTGCGGTACATAGGCCAGGATATTCCGAATGAAATGCACCTTGCAGCGCTGCCAGGAGGCTCCGGGGAAGGACGCCCGGATCGCCGAAACCAACCCGGAGTGAGCATCTGAAATGATCAGCTTGGGATCCGGTTGCGTGACACATTGCAGTAGCAATTCTGTGAGATTTGTGTTATTCTTTTTGTGAGCCATTAGGGTCTCTCCTTTGCATGATGATTTTCTGGACAACTATCATTTTACAGGAGCCCTAATGGCTTGTCTATTTCTGATTCTCTTTTGCGAACTTAATGATACGCTATCGCAGGCTCAGCCTGCTATTTTCTCGGAAAGTACAGACGAAATCAGCAATATGAGGGCAGATTGAATCTGCACCCTGTTCGCCTTCGGCGCGGAGGTCGCAGGCTCAGCCTGCTATTTTCGCAGAAAGTACAGACAAAACAGCAATATGAGAATTGCCCGATATGTACGATTAGAACAAAATAAAAGGATTTTCTACAGCATTCTGTAGAAAATCCTGACAGCCTACTTGACCATTCGTGGGGTGAAGTGTAATGTTGTAGATAACAAGCATATTCTGCGGGAGAGGAGGTGCGTTATGTATTGAAAGATATTCATAGAACAACGAAAGCGCAGCAAAAAGACGACTGTTTATTTTTGGCTTATGTTGATTGTGGCGACAGCATTTTTTGTCACAAGCATGAAGCTGTACCGGAACAGCATCCGCAATCTGCAAATCTCCGAAAACACCTGTTCTACATTGGCAGTAATCGAGCTGTATGGAGAGGTGGATCAATACGGGAAATGGAAGCGGCGGTCGCTCATATACGGGAACAGAACGGAAAATAAAATTTCAAAGGAGATGTCGTGATGAATAAGTGGACAAGATTATTATCGGCACTGTTACTGGTTTGCCTCCTGTTTACTTCGTGTGCACCAGCAGGACAGAGCGTAGACAGTAGCGAAAACACAAAGGATTCTCAAAAAGCAGAGAATTTAGAAAAGCTCTGTAAAGTCTGGGGCTACACCAAGTATACCCACCCAGTCTTTTTGCTTGGAGAAAGGGACTGGGACGAAGAGCTGCTAAAGCTGATCCCGGTTGTCTCCGAAGCAAAAGCAAAGGAAGTCAACGACATCCTCCACAAGTGGTTTGTGTCTTTGGGAGAAGTCGACTACGGCACCAGCAGACCCGCGCCAAAGCCACTCGAAAGTGAAGCGGTCGTACAGGCAGATACCGGGTGGATTTCGGATGAAGCTTATCTGGGAGCAGAATTGTCGGCGGATATGCAGAAGCTGGGTCCGGTCTCAAAAATTGACCGCAGCAAAGCCCCGGTGAAATTCAGCACAGGACAAGGTGTTCCTAATTTTAAAATGGAAAAAACAGATGTGAACTGTTCCTATCAAACAGAGGAAGAACGGCTGTTGGGACTGTTCCGCGTCTGGAACGCCATTGAATACTACTTTCCATACCTGGACATTATGGACGAAAGCTGGCATGACCTGCTGAGGGAATTTATTCCGAAAATGTTGCAGGCAAGCGACAAGCAGAGCTTTGAGCTGGCGATCTGCGAATTGACATCCCATATGCATGATGGGCATACAGCCCTGATATACAGGAAAGCGCTGTATGATGTTTTTGGCAAATATCTGGCTCCGGTCGATTTGGTGCACACCAAAGAAGGGCAGTGGGTGGTTTGCAATTCGTTCAATGCCTGTCCGTTGCAGATGGGTGATGTCATTTTGAAGCTGGACGGAACGGATATCCAGGAGGTAGAAGAAAACAGAAAGAAGTATACCTCGGTTCCCAACGATGAGAAGCTCTATAATGGTCTGCACAACTATCTGCTCAGATCGCAGGATGAGGAGATGGAGATCACTGTTCTGCGGGATGGAAAGGAGCAGACATACACGGTCAATGGAACCATAGAGGTCGGATACTGGAAGGAAAAGGCGGAAAAGTCCCATGAGATTCTGGACGGCAACATTGGACTGATCAATCCTGCTTCGCTGCCGAATGGGGATACCGTAACGGTTATTCAGCAGGTAATGAACGATTTGCGGGATACCGATGGACTGATCGTTGATTTTAGACAGTATTCGTCTATTACGAGTATGCACGCATTTTTGTCAATGTACCTCCAAAGATCTGGAACGATATACAGTATCGTGACGCTTCCCTCTCAGTCTGTTCCCGGTACCTTTACAAAACAAAAAATGATATCTTGGGGAGTTACTCCGGCAGTTTTTTATTATGACAAACCGGTCGTGATATTGATGGATGAAACCAGCCAGAGCAATTCAGAGTGGAGTGTTATGGATTTGCGCACCGGAGACAATGCGGTTGTGCTGGGGAATCATTCGATTGGAGCAGACGGAGATGTTACAGAGCTGCCGCTGCCAAACGGGAATATTCTTTGGTTTACCAGCTGCGGTGTTTATACCCCGGAGATGGGACAGACCCAGCGTGTCGGTCTTACTCCCGACATTGAAGTGTATCCGACCATCGAGGGCATCAAGGAGGGCCGCGACGAGCTGCTGGAAGCGGCGGTCGCTTACATACGGGAACAGAACGGAAAATAAAATTTCAAAGGAGATGTCGTGATTAATAAGTGGACAAGGCTGCTGGCGGTGGTGTTACTGGTATGCCTGCTGTTTACCTCCTGTACATCGGCAGGAACACCAGACAAAAAATCAACAGATTCGGAGTATTCGCAGGAAGTACAGAATCTCGAAAAGCTCTGCAAAGTCTGGGGCTACACCAAGTATACCCACCCAGCCTTCCTGCTTGGAAAGAAGGACTGGGACGAAGAGCTGCTAAAGCTGATCCCGGTTGTCTCCGAGGCAAAAGCGAAGAAAGTCAATGACATCCTCCACGAGTGGTTTGTGTCTTTGGGAGAAATCGATTACGGCACCAGCAGAAAAATTTCCCATTTGTTATATTCTCCTTCTACCATGCCCCTTGATAGCCTATTGTTACCGCACTATTCTGAGCTCCTGCTTCCATCGAATCTTGAACATTCAATCCATTCAAAATCCCATATAAAAATCCGGCAATAAAACTGTCGCCTGCACCCATTGTATCAACAACTTTACACTCTATGATTCCAAATCGATACCAAGAATTTCCATCATACCCAATGCTTCCATTTTTCCCCAATGTTGCAATAATGACTTTAGGTCCTTTTTGTTGCATTGCTTTCATGAATTCCTTTAATTGTTCCATACAATTTTCTTTTTCTTTTAAGCCCATGCTATGATATTTCTGTCTAAACTCATTGCGTGATTCCTCGTCAAAAGAGAAGAATGCATATGTCACATATGGAATCGCTTTCTCAACAATTGGATTTGCAAATTTATTTGCAAAATCAAATGCAACTGGAATTTCTTTCGAAATAAGTGGAAGCTCATCTTCAATCATTCCCCAAATTCCTGTAACCGCTAAATCATGTTTCTTTATAAAGGAAATGTCTTGTTCTCTTAGCTTAAAGTCTGCCAAAACACCTTCTTCATATTTTCCAAACACTCTATCTCCATCTACAATGTCAACATGTGTAACTGCGGTTTTTCCATCCAGTACTTGAATATGAGAAGTATCGACTCCTTTATTTTGAATTGCACTTATCATGATTTTTCCGAATGAATCAGTTCCAACAGCACCTGTATAAGAACTTTCTCCACCTAATCGTTTTATGTATACAGCAACATTCACTGGGTTTCCCCCTGGATAAGATTCATTCAATGAATCATAATAATCAATACAATTATCTCCTATTGCTGCTACTCTTATCTTTCTGTCCATTTTGCCACCTTAATAGTCCAGACGTCTGTAATATCTTCTGATTTCCATAGGATGACAATTGACCTTTTCCATATGTGCATCAATTCTCTGTGTTACCGCATGCATCACTAAATGTGATATATATCCTCTGTACTCTGGACTAATTCCTTTTAATTCAAATTTCTTGGTATCAATAATATTGTATTTTCCACAAATGCGTGGCAAGAAGTTTGCAACGCGCTCGCTCAATGATCTCTGAGAATCTTCCCCAATAAATACTGTAACTGGTGTATCTTTGTCAATTATTTCTAACATTCCATGGAAAAATTCTGCACTGTGGATAGATTTTGTACGAATCCAATGCTGTTCTTCCCAATAACACATTGCATAAGAATATGTGGCACCATACTGGTTCCCAGCCCCAACAAAATAATGAATTTTGTCGTCCTTATGACGATTTGCAAATTCTTCTCCGAAAGCATCTGCTTCCTTTTCAACTTCCACAAGTGCAGTTGCCAAATACTGATCCAACTCCTTGTATAAATCCTCATATTCTGGAAATTCTCCTGCATTGTACATAAATCTATCTGCTACCATATAAAATTTCAATTGTTCATTGGCAGGATATGTAATCACATAGTCTACAAGTTTTGCAAGTTCTGCAGTAGCAACATCAATAAAACCAATCACCCTTGCTCCACTCTTCTGTGCTTTTTTTACTCCATCTACGATTTCAGAAGTTGTTCCTGTAACAGACGAAATAATTACAATAGTTCCTTCTCCAACTTTTTTATTTCCAGTTGTCAAATACTCTGCTGCGTTTTCAACAAAAAATGAAAGTTTTGATTTTTCTTTCATATGAACCTCTGCCTGGAGGCAAGATGCATATGTTCCACCGATACCGAGCCAACAAATATTCTTGTATCCTTCTTTACAAATTCCATCAATCAATTCATTAATTTGATTTCTCAGAGCAAGCGCTCCATTCACACTTTCAATCTGTTTCTGTTCATTAAATTTCAACATAGTGTTTTCCCCTTTCGCTTCCTTTGTATTGGTGACTATTTTTAAATTTAATATACCACTTTTTTTTATTTTTTCAATACTTCATGTAAAGAATATTAAATATTGTTGTATTTTTATAAATACAAATGCATTTATTTATACACAATGCATATATTTCTTTTATTCTGGTATGAAACACATTTTAAATTTACTATACCAGTTTTTATATTTATTTTTTATTTATTCATTTCTTTTTTCCTTTCCATTTGCTTTTTAAGAACTGACAACGTATAATTTGATTATAATTTACAAGTAAATTATAATATTAGGAGGGAATGATTATGCCAAAACTGTTTGATGAATTTGATTTAGATCCCCATAAAGTTGATAGAATAAATCTTATGAGTGCTGAAGATGGAGAAACATTATCAGGATGTATAAGCGGTAGTAGTGGAGGCACCACCACTAATGAATCAATAAGTGCTATCATTTGTTCTATAACCTGTCCAAGTAATAATGAGCATTGTAAATAATATATTAATTGAATAGGAGCAATTCAAAACATTATAAGTCTGCATCCTATCGTGCAGATTTATAATGTTTTATGGAAGTATGATGAAAAAAATAGGTTTTGTTTGCTTATGCCTTACCCTAATTTTTAATATTGTATTTTTCGCAGTAGAACCAGAAAGACAAAAAGAAGCCATATGGAAAGCGGAGTATTCGCAGGAAGTGCAGAACTTAGAAAAGCTCTGCAAGGTCTGGGGCTACACCAAGTATACCCACCCAGCCTTCCTGCTTGGAAAGAAGGACTGGGACGAAGAGCTGTTAAAGCTGATCCCGGTTGTCTCTGAAGCAAAAGCAAAGGAAGTCAACGACATCCTCCACGAGTGGTTTGTGTCTTTGGGAGAAGTCGACTACGGCACCAGCAGAAAAAAGACACTGCCGCCAGAAGATAAACTGATCGTGCAGGCAGATACCAGCTGGATTCATGAAGATTACTTGGGAGCAAAACTGACAGAGGATTTGTCGGAGCTTGGTCCGATTCCGAATATCGACCGTAGTAAAGCCCCGGTTCAATTTATTGGAAGTGCGTTCGTTGCCATGCCTAACTTTGGCAATGAAAGAGATTATGACCAGATGAATTACAGTGTTCCAGCGGAGCGTCTGTTGGGACTGTTCCGAGTTTGGAATGTCATGGAGTACGACTGTCCTTATCTGGATATTCTGGATGAAAGCTGGGAAGCACAAATCCAACCATTTATTGCGAAAATGCTGGAAGGTAACGATCAGCACAGCTATGAGATGACCATTTCAGCACTGGGTGCAAAATTGCAGGATGCTCATGTTCGCCTATTCACAAAAGATTTGATCAAAAGACCTTTGTTTGATGAATGGGGCATTTATACGATTCCGACAGAATTAATGTATGTAGAAAACCAAATTGTCGTTTACAACCCTGATACAGAAAAGCTGCAAGCGGGGGACATTATTCTGGAGCTGGACGGAGTGACGGTAGAAGAATTGATTGCGAACAGGCTGGAATATATTTCTGTGACAGAAGAGAACAAACTGATGTTTGCAGTTTTCCCATTGTTGCTGCGTTCCCATCAACCGGAGATGGAACTGAAAATTTTGCGCGATGGCAAAGAGCAGACGATTTTGATTGAGGGAAAGAAAGACGTGGATCAACTGTATCTGTGGCATATCCCAACTGAGGTTTCTCATGAACTTCTGGAAGGAAATATTGGTTTGATCAATCCACAAAAGCTGGAAGAGGGGGAAATCCCCCAAATTATGGAGAAATTTCGAAATACCGATGGTTTGATCATCGACCTTCGTCAGTATCCGGGATATTCCTTCTATCATGAAATCAGCTCCTATCTGGGAGATTCCGAGAAAATTTTTGTTCAAGTCGCTTTTCCATCACAAAGTATCCCGGGCACATTCGTTACGGATTCTATGAAGCGCATGGCAGAATCTTGGGAATATCGGGGAGAGATTGTTGTTTTAACAAATGAGATGTCGTTGAGCAACGCAGAATATACCGTGATGAGTTTGCAGAATGCGGAGAATGTGACCGTTATGGGGGAGGAAACGATAGGAGCGGATGGAAATGTAGCCCGTTTGCCTCTGCCCGGAAATATAGAGCTGTTATTTACCAGCTTAGGTGTCCATACCCCGGAGATGGGACAAACCCAGCGTGTCGGCCTTCCCCCAGATATCGAGGTTCACCCGACCATCGAGGGCATCAAGGAAGGCCGCGACGAGCTGCTGGAAGCGGCGGTCGCTTATATACGGGAACAGAAATAAAATATTGTGTGTGCCTATTTGAGGTAGGGAAAGAAAAAATCCTGTCGGTATTACCGACAGGATTTTTTTATGCCACAGAGGCGCGGCTTTGGGAGGCGGCAAGGGTCAAGAGGGTGGTGTCCATGTTCTCGGCAAAGATGCCGTAGCCGCGGGTAGGGTCGTTGACAAACACATGGGTTACTGCGCCGACCAGCATCCCGTTCTGGAGAATCGGGGAGCCGGACATCCCCTGTACGATGCCGCCGGACAGCTCCAGCAGCTCGGGGTCGGTGATGTGCAGGACCATGTTTTTGGTGGGCTCGTTCTGGCACAGGGAGACCTTCTCGATGACGGCATCGAAAAGGCGGGGTTTTTCTCCGGCGATGGTGGTGAGGATTTTGACGGGGCCGGAGTGAATCTCGTGGCTGTGTGCCATGGGAATGGATTGGGAGTAGGTGGGAGGCTGATACAGCCTGCCGTACACGCCGTTATAGCTGTTGGCGTCCAGCCGGCCGGAGGGGTGTCCGGTGACAAAGGCGCCTTGCAGCTGGCCGGGATTTCCGGAGGCTCCGGGCTGGATGCCGATGATGGAGGCTTCCACGATTTCTCCCTGCGACAAGGGCATCAGCTGGCCGGTATCGACATCGCAGATTGCGTGTCCGAGTCCGGCAAAATACCCATTAGCAGGGTCATAGAAGGTCATGGTTCCAATGCCGGCGGAGCTGTCCCGCACCCACAGTCCCAGGTGGTAGTCGTGGTCCAGCGAGGAGAGAACCGGGGCAAGGGTAAGCTGCTCCAAGTCGCTGCCGCGGCGCACCGTCAGGGAGAGCGGCTGTCCGCTCGAGGTGTGAATCAGCTGGGTCAGCTGTTTTTTGGAGGAGATTTTTTCTCCGTTCAGGCAGAGGATGACATCCCCTTCCCGAATACCGGCATCGCGGGCTGGATTGACCGTCTGTCGGTCGAGATTGGTGACTGCTCCGGTTCCGACGACCATCACGCCGTCGGTCACCATCTTGATGCCGAAGGGCGTTCCACACAGGGAAACCTCCCTGCGGTCCACGACCTGCACGCTGACATCCTTGATTTTGATGAGACCGAGAAGGCGCAAATCCATCTGGAAGGTATTGCCTGCGGAGGAGTAGACCGAAATCGGGTAGGAGCGGCTGCTGGTTTTGGCCTGGATGATGCGGTGCTCGCCGAGCGAAAAGTCGCTTCCCTTTGCCAGAAGGTAGCGGTCCGGCAGCAGGGCAGACAGGCAGAGCGAAGCGCAAAGTCCCAGCAGAACCAGAACGGAAAGGACTGCCGCAGCGGCGCGGTAGGAGCGAAACAAAATTTGTCTGGGGGAGGAATGTGCTGATTTCAATTGAGAATCCCTCACAATTCATAAAAGTTTCCTGCGTTGGGAAGGATAAGACCATCCGGTTGGAGGCATTGAGATTCAGGAGAAAATTTGCGAACAAGCTGGCGGGACGCTGCCGCCTTTTTTAATGTTTGCACGGTGCGGCAAAATATTTGCGGTAATTTTATCTCATAGCAAAGAGAGCTTTTGACATTTTTAATAAATCTTGAATTATGCGGGAGAGCCCATGAGAACCTTGTACTTTAAAGCGAAATGTTCTATAATGAGATAAAATGAGGATGAATGGAGGTGCCGCGCTTTGACGGAGGATTTTGAGCGCAAGCTACAGCGCTTACTGCGCAGAACAATCAATGAAATAGCGCATTCTCAGGAGGTGAAGCATATCAAACAGGATATTCAAAATATGGCAAAGGACATGAAACGGGAGTTTGCCTCTTATCAAGGCTCACCGAGACGAGCATCGGAAAGGCCGCTGCTCAATCGTCCGAACAGCAAGCCCCCTTATCAGTATGGGCCACAGCAGCCGGGAAATACAGACGCCAATCTGCCGATGGCAAAAAAATACAAGACGGTGAGCGTAGCCGGAACGCTGCTTTCGGTATTTGGTGGTGTCGGGCTGGCAACCTTTGGCTCGTTTTTGCTGTTTAGCACCTGTGTTGCCGCAGTGAAAAGCCGCTTCGACCTTTCGGTAACGGTGCTGATTGCGATTATGTCAGTGCTGAGCGCTGTTTCGGCGGGGATGCTCGTTTCGGGAATCTCCCTGCTCAAGCGGACAAGCCGCCTGAAGCGCTATCTGAAAACAGTGGGGAACAGCCAGTTTTGCCCCATCGATATGCTGGTTCGGGACATTGGTAAGGACAAGAACTTTGTCCTGCGGGATTTGCAGAAGATGATTCGCAAAAAAGTCCTGCCGGGTGCCCACATCGATGACCAGCAAACCTGCCTGATGCTTACCGACGAGGTCTATGAGCAGTACTTATATGTACAGCAGCAGGAGCAGAGCCGCCGGAAGGAAGAGGAGGAGCGCCGCCGTCAGGAGGAGGAAGCCCTCAAAAAAGAGGAAGAAGCATTCGCCGGACAGCCGGAGCTGGCAGCCACCCTGCGTCAGGGACGAGATATGATTGAGCAGATTCGCCAGGCCAACGACCGTCTGGAGGGAGAGGTTATTTCCAACAAAATGTTCCGTCTGGAAAAGGTGGCAGGACAGATTTTTGACCAGGTGGGAGAACACCCGGAAAAGCTGCCGGACATTCGCCGCCTGATGAACTACTATCTGCCTACCACCCTCAAGCTGCTGAAGGCTTATGAAGAGTTTGAAAATCAGCCCATTCAGGGTGATAATATCAAAACCGGAAAGCAACAGATCGAGGACACGCTGGACACCATCAACCTTGCCTTTGAAAATCTGCTGGACCAGCTGTTTGCCGATGATGTTCTGGATGTCAGCTCGGATATTTCCGTCTTGGAAACGATGCTCAAGCAGGAAGGGCTGACCGGTTCGGAGTTCGAGAAAAAAGAATAGACTGAGGATAAGAGGAGGAACCTTTCATGAGCAATCCATACGAGACAGAAAAAGAATTGCAGCCTTCGCTGACACTGGACCCGTTTGCCCAGCCGATGCCGGAGCCGCAGCAGCCCGAGATTGCAGTGCAGACCCAGCAGGCCGCTCCAAAGCCTGTCTTTGACGAAAGCCTGCTCACCGAGCAGGAGCGGAAGATGGTCAACGACTTTGCCGCTCAAATCGATTTGAACAACTCCAGCGTGATTTTGCAGTACGGCGCCGGAGCGCAGAAAAAGCTGGCTGATTTTTCCGAGAGTGCGCTGGAAAATGTCCGCACCAAGGATTTGGGAGAAATTGGCGATATGCTTTCGAGTGTGGTGACCGAGCTGAAAAACTTTGACGAGGAAGAGGAAAAGGGATTGTTCGGATTCTTTAAGAAGAACACCAACAAGCTCAACTCGATGAAGGCAAAATATGCCAAGGCAGAGACGAATGTCAATCAAATCGTCAACGGTCTGGAAAACCACATGGTCACCCTGCTCAAGGACGTTGCGATGCTGGACCGGATGTACGAGATGAACAAGGCATATTTTAAGGAAATCTCGATGTACATTCTGGCAGGCCAGAAAAAGCTGGCACAGGTGCGCGAGCAGGATTTGGCGGCATTGATTCAAAAAGCCAACCAGACCAACCTGCCCGAGGATGCACAGGCGGCAAATGACTTGGCGGCGCTGTGCGACCGCTTTGAGAAGAAGCTGCATGACTTGGAGCTGACCCGCATGATTTCCATCCAGATGGCTCCACAGCTGCGACTGGTGCAGAACAACGATACCCTGATGACCGAGAAGATTCAGTCCACGATTGTGAACACCATTCCGCTGTGGAAGAGCCAGATGGTGCTGGCGCTGGGCGTCACACACTCCCAGCAGGCGGCACAGGCTCAGCGCGAGGTGACCAATCTCACCAACGAGCTGCTGAAGAAAAATGCACAGACCCTCAAGATGGCAACCATCGAGACCGCGAAGGAGTCCGAGCGCGGCATCGTCGATATTGAGACGCTCAAGGCTACCAACGAGGCGCTGATTTCGACGCTGGACGAGGTGGTCAAGATTCAGGACGAGGGCAGACAGAAGCGCAGAGAGGCGGAGGTTGAGCTGGGCAAAATCGAGGAAGAGCTCAAACAGAAGCTGCTGCAAATCCGTGGATAATAAAAGATCAAAAGAAAAAAGCTGACCGAATTTCGGTCAGCTTTTTTTGCAGCATAAGAACAGCGGCATCCTGTATTTCTCAGGATGCCGCTGTTTTAGAGTGATGTATTTTTAGAAGTCTTGCAAAAATTCGATTACAGAACTGGAGTCCAAACGGTGCTCATAACTTCATCAACATCGTCGGTTGCGGTGATCAGGCCCAGACGGATGTATTTTTCTACAACGTGTCTGAGGGAGGTGCTGGTGAAATCCTGATCCAGACCGAACTGCAGGGAGTTGTTGAGCATAACGTTCATCTCGAAGTCCTCGCTGTTCATGCCTTCGTCGATCATCATCTGAGTGGATTTTTCAGGATCTTCACGCATCCACTGATGAGCCTTCTGAACGCACTGTACAACCTTTTTGGAGATAACTGGGTTCTCTTTTACGAAGGTTTTGTTCATTGCGATGATGCAGCATGGGTCACTTGCAAAGTCGGTATCCAGCAGGGAACGAATGCATTTGAGCTTGCCATCTTTTACCATGTTGTAAGCGAAGGTATCGGACAGCAGTGCAGCGGAGATTTCGCTGTTTTCCATAGCAGCGATGCAAGCATCGGTGCTTACCTGAAGGAGCTCTACGTCCTGCTGTGGATTGATGCCGTCTGCATCGAGCAGCAGGCTGGTGATGTTGTAGTCAGAAGCGCCGATACCGTTTGGTACGGAGATAGCGGTGCCTTTCAGGTCAGCAGTGGTGTTGTAGTTGCTGTCAGCCAGAACGTACAGGGATTTACAGCCGATGTGTGCGCCGCCAACGAAGGTCAGGTCAACGCCGTTGGTGTGTGGTACCAGCATGGTAGCGATATGACCTACTGCAACATCTGCCTGTTTAGTACCGAGTGCCTCGGTGTAGGAGTTGCCTTTGAAGCCTTCAGCAGTCAGGCCAGCTTCTTCGTAGTAGCCCAGAAGGTCGGCAACAGTTGGGCCGCCGGTACAACCGGTGGAGAAGAAGTATTTGATTGGCTGTCCGTAAGCAGGCTCTTTTTCCATAGCAGCCTGTTCTTCAGCGGTTGGAGCAAGGTCGCCAATTTCTTCGGAACGGCCTTCGATGTTAACTGGAACAAACATTTTGTCCCATTCGCCGGAGGTGGAAGCTTCATAGGAATCTTTGTGTTCGCCTTCAGCGGAAGCGGAAGTGGTGGTAGAAGCAGCGGATGCAGGATCGTACTGTTCAACCGGAACGGTGCAGCCTTCAGCAGCAACTGGGTCACCAACGGTCAGGCCAGGAACTTCTTCGTCCGGGCAGATCGGAGTCCAAGCTTTTTCCATGATTGCTTCAACGGTCAGGGAACTGTCAGAAATCAGGCCGAGACGCAGGTAGTCGTCTGCAATCTCACGCAGAGCGCGCTCTGTGAATGCATCGGACAGACCGAAGTGCAGGGTGTTCCAGCACTCGATGTTCTTCTCGTAGGAGCCGGACAGTTTGCCGTCGTCGATCATGAACTTAACAGCCTCGTCTGGGTGCAGACGGTTGTACTGACCAGCGCGTTTGATTGCCATGGTAGCATATTTTGCATGAACCGGATTGTTCTTGATGAAGTCGTTGTTCATAGAAACAGCGCAGCAAGGTTCATCCTGGAATGCAGTGTCGGTGGTCAGGGAAACGATTGGACGGAGTTTGCCTTCTTTTACCAGATCGTAAGCCCAGATGTCGCTGAAGATGGAAGCGTCGATTTCGCCGTTTTCCATACCAGCCAGGGTAGCGGAGGTCTCAACGTTGAGCAGCTCAACATCTTTGTTTGGGTCAACTCCGTATTCGTCGATCAGACGAGCAACAATGTTGTGGTCAGAGTTGCCGATACCGTCATGGATTGCAATGGTTTTGCCTTTGAGGTCCTCAACGGTTTTGATTGGGCTGTCGTTCAGAACGAAGATGGTCTTACAACCGATGTGTGCACCTGCAACGAAGGTGTAGTTTACGTTGTTGGTGATTGGAACGAGCAGAGTTGCGATATGGTCGGTGCCCCACAGTGCTTGGCCGGTACCAACTGCAACAGAAACAGAGTCACCCTGCATGATGTCAACATTCAGACCGTACTCCTGGTAGTAGCCCAGAACGTCTGCCATGTATTTTGCGGAAACGCAGTTACCGCCGTTGTACATGTAGGTCAGCTTGGTGCCGAATACAGGTTCCTGCTTCATAGCTTCCCAGTCCTCAGCAGAAACTGCTTCCGGACGGTCAGAGTCGTCTGCAGCAGCAGTGGTCTCTTCCTTCTTGGTCTCTTCAGTTTTGGTGGTCTCTGTGGTGGTTCCGTTTGCTTCATTTGCAGCACCGCCACAGGCAGCCATTGACAGCATCATGGATGCAGCCAAAAGAACGGCAAGAATTTTTTTCTTCATGTTCTTTTTTCTCCTTCACTTAGTATCCTTAGGTTTTTTTATTTCCGTATGGAAAACAGACGAGGATTACTCTTCTGCAAAGGTACCAGCAAGTTTCAGGGTACGAGGCTGACCCCAAATGGTAGTGTCGGTGTTGACAGCAGCGTTCTGAACAACCGGAACGGTACAGCCTTCAACAGCAACAGGGTCGCCAACAGTCAGGTCAGGAACTTCCTCATCCGGGCAGACAGGATTCCAAGCCTTTTCCATAATCTCATCAACGGTCAGGGAGCTGTTGGAGATCAGGCCGAGACGCAGGTAGTCATCTGCAATCTCGCGCAGAGCGCGCTCTGTGAACGCATCGGACAGACCGAAGTGCAGGGAGTTCCAGCACTCAAGGCTCTTCTCATAGGAACCGGAAATCTTTCCGTCATCCAGCATGAATTTAACAGCATCTTCTGCGTGCAGACGGTTGTACTGGCCGCCGCGTTTGATTGCCATGGTAGCGTATTTTGCATGAATCGGGTTATCTCTGATGAAGTCGTTGTTCATTGCAACTGCACAGCAAGGCTCATCCTGGAATGCATCATCGGTGGTCAGAGAAACGATTGGACGCAGTTGACCTTCTTTTGCCATATCGTAAGCCCAGATATCGCTGAAGATGGAAGCGTCGATTTCGCCGTTTTCCATGCCGGCAAGAGTAGCGGAGGTTTCAACGTTGAGCAGCTCAACATCTTTGTTCGGGTCGATTCCGTACTCGTCGATCAGACGAGCAACAATGTTGTGGTCAGAGTTGCCGATACCGTCGTGGATTGCGATGGTTTTGCCTCTGAGGTCCTCAACGGTTTTGATTGGGCTGTCCTTCAGAACGAAGATGGTCTTGCAGCCAACGTTTGCACCTGCAACGAAGGTGTAGTTTACGTTGTTGGTGATTGGAACAAGCATGGTAGCAATATGGTCAGTACCCCATTTTGCTTGGCCGGTGCCGACTGCAATCGAGGTGGAGTCACCCTGCATGATCTCGACATCAAGGCCATATTCCTGATAGTAGCCAAGGACGTCTGCCATGTATTTTGCGGAAACGCAGTTACCGCCGTTGTACATGTAAACCAGCTTGGTACCGAATGCAGGCTCTTGCTTCATAGCCTCCCAGTCCTCAGCAGAAACTGCTTCCGGACGCTCGGAGGTATCTGCAGCAGCAGTGGTCTCTTCCTTCTTAGTTTCCTCGGTGGTGGTCTGGGTGGTTCCGTTTGCGTTTGCCTCGTTGTTAGCACCGCCACAGGCAGCCATTGACAGAATCATTGCTGCTGTTAAAAGAACGGCAAGAATTTTTTTTCTTCATGTTCCTTTTTTTCTCCTTCACTTACTTGATTTCTCGTTTTACTTTTTTATTATTCCGCAGGGAAGCAGACAGGGGTTTTACTCTGTTGCACCGTAGTTGAGCATTTCCAGAATACGGTTACGATACTCAACAAACTGTGCGCTGCTTCGGTTGCGGGGATAATCCAATTCGATTGGAATGTCCGCCTTGATGCTGCCCGGGTTTGCCTCCATTACGATGACGCGGGTACCCATGTAGATGGCCTCGTCAACGTCGTGGGTAACCATGATGGCAAGCTGGCGGCGTTCTCTCCATGCAGAGAGGATTTCGTCCTGCATATTCATTCTGGTGAAAGCGTCCAGAGCGCCCAAAGGCTCATCCAGCAGCAGAATCGGTGGCTCATTGATGAGGGAGCGAACCAGCGCAACCCTCTGTGCCATACCACCGGAAAGCTGGCCCGGATAGTCATCCTTAAAGTCTTCCAGACCGATCAGACGCAGCATCCGGTCTACTTTATCCTCGTTGCCCTTGAGGTTGTCCTTCATTTTGAGGGAAAAGCCGATGTTTTTCTCAACAGTCAGCCATGGGAACAGGGTTGGACGCTGGAACACCATGCCGCGCTCCGGGTCCGGTCCGGTGATTTCGGTTCCGTTGACAGTCAAACGACCGACAGTTGGGGTAATCAGTCCGGCAATCAGACGCAGGATGGTCGATTTGCCACAGCCGGAGGTTCCGACCAAGCTGATGAATTCGCCGCTGTGCATCTCCAAGTCGATGTTGCCAAGTGCGTGGGTAATCTCGTCTTTTTCAACCTTGGCAAAGCTCTTGGATACACCTTCTAATTTCAGTACAACATCTTCCATTTATTTCACAACTCCAATCTGCCAGCGCAGAACACGCTTCTTAATCAAATTCAGGGTTTTGGTTACAACGGTGAAGATGAAGCAGATGACGAACAGAGCTGCAAACATCTTGTCGTAGCTCGCCCAGGATTTTGCCCAGGTCATGTACCAGCCCAGACCGGCTTTTACACCCATCATTTCTGCGATCATGATGGCAGTACAAGCGGTACTCATTGCCTGAGTCATACCCTGAAGGATACTTGGCATTGCGTGTGGAATCGCAACCTTGAATACCAGCTGACGCTCGCTTGCACCCAAGGTGCGGGCAGCCTCGAAGTAGTCCTTGTCAACATTGGAGATACCGGTCATCGAAGCAACGGTGACGGCAAACCATGAGCCCAAGGCGATGATGAAGATTGCGCCGCCGAACAGAGAGGTGGCGACAACCATGATAATCGGAATCCAGGTCGAGGTCGGGATAGGGCCGAGGAATTTGATGATTGGGTCAACCCAGTAACGGATTCTCTTGCTGTAGCCGCAGGCGATACCGGTGACCAGACCGATGGCAACACCGATGAAGTAGCCCAGGAAGAGCAGACGCAGGGTGTGCAGAGTGCTGACCAGAAGCATATTGCGGTCTTCCCATGCGATGTTCATGATGCTGTTGAGGCATGGAACGAATGGCTGGGTCAGAATACCGGTTTTCAGGGTGAGGTAGTCGTATGCTGCAAGCAGCAGGAACAGTGCCGAGTACAGAGGAGCTTTGTAGCGCACCTTCTGGAACAGTGGGCGATCTCCCTTCAGATACTGGAAGATACCCATAGCTGCGCGAACGGCATAGATTACAATGAGGATCAGGAGGAAACACAGGTAGGTGTTTGGATTTTTGTTTGTGGAATTATCGGGAATCAGCTGGTACTCCAGCACAGATACCAGACCGCAAATCAGCGGCAGGGCGATAATCACATAATCCAAAAACTTTTGCAGGGGAGTTTTTTCCTTTTCTTCCAGCTCCAAAAGCTCTTGTCGGGTCAGTTTGCCTTCCTGAGCCAACTGGTCAATCGATTTGGACTTGTTGACAACGTCCTGAATTGAACGGCTGTCGTTCATGGATACATCACTCTTCCTTCTTTTAATGATATCATAGCAGGGTGCAGTCGGTTTTTATAGTATATGTACATTTTTCTGCTCCCAAATTGCAAAGATAGTATAATACAGAAGGTCGATTTTTGAAAATATTAAATAATGATGAATAGATAACATTAACTGATAGAAGAAAAATAGAAGATGGAAAAATGAGAAAAACTATTGCAAAAGACAACAAAAACACACACAAATAGATTTTATAAATAACGCAATCATAATCCGATAGATAAAAAGAATAGCACGCTTTCGAGTAGAAGGGGGTGATTGGCGATTGTGTTGGAATATCGGGAGGAGAATCGGATAAAATGTCGAATCCATCCGTTTGATTTTTGACCGAGCGAGAGGCTTCGGAAATGTAGCTGTCGCTAACAGTATCGATTTTTTAGATAGCATATCAAATGATGATAAATAAAAGAGATTGGAGTATTGGGTGGAGGCATGATAGAATAAATAAAAGAAAGAATGCGGGAGATATGTAAAATGAAGATAGAGAAATTGTACTATTTTTTGAGTGTTGCACGGAATCTTAATTTTACCCGGGCAGCACAGGAGTGCCATATTGCACAGCCTGCCATCAGCAGACAGATGCATTCGCTGGAGGAAGAGCTGGGCTTCATGCTGTTCGACCGAACCTCCCGCAAGGTGCGGCTGACTGCGGCGGGAGAAATGTTTTACCAGAATATCTCCCGATTCGTCAAGGACTATGAGGGCAGTGTGGCAGAGCTTCAGCAGATGGCGCAGGGCAAGCATCGCCTGACCATCGAAATCGGGATTTTGGGCGAGTACCGTCTGCTGACCGAAGCCTTGAACCGATTACGAGACACCTTCCCGGAGCTGCAGCTGGAATGTACCTCCTCCAACAGCCAGCCGGTTCAATGGCTGACGCAGGGGGAAGGGGACATGGTCTTTACATGGAATGATTATCAAGACCTGCCGGACAATATTGTGCAGGAAACGCTGATTTACCGGCCCTGCATCCTGTATCTGTCGGAGGAGCATCCGCTGGCGCAGGAAAAGCGAATCCAGAAAAACCAGCTGATTGGTCAAAATCTGATTCTGCCTGCGATGGAGGGAAGCCGGGACTTTGCAAAATTTTACCGCCAGCGCCTTCGGGAGCTGGGAATCCCGGTCGATGGACAGCTGTTGTCCCAAGACCGGGAAAGTCTGTATTTCCTGATTCGCAACAAGATGGGCATTTCGGTGATGCCGCAGGGCATCCTCGACCAGCACAGCAACGGCATCACCAGCCGGGAGATTGCCGGAGCAGGGGAATTTGGACAATGGAAGGTACTGTATCGCCGGGATATGACCAACCCGATGGTGTATCATCTGTTGGAATATCTGAAGGAGTAAGGGAAAATGTCGATTGAAAAACTGGATTATTTTGTCAGCGCTGCCCGCCATCGCAACTTTACTCGGGCGGCGCAGGAATGTGGGGTAGCGCAGTCTGCCATCAGCCAGCAGATTTCCTCTCTGGAAAAGGATTTAAAGTGCGAGCTGTTCTGCCGCAGCGGCCGAAATGTGCGGCTGACCCATCAGGGAGAATGTTTTCTGCTTCAGGCGCAGAAGCTACAGGAGGAGTATCAGCAGGCGGTGCTTCAGGCAAGGCAGGCAGCCATGCAGCAAAGCCGAAAAACACTGCGGATTGGGATTGCAGGTCTGCACCAGACCGCCGGGCTGATGACAGCAATCCTAAAGCTCAAGCAGAGCGAGCCAGAGGTGCAGGTTGTGTTGGAGCGCTGCGAGGCAGAGCAGATGGAGCGTCTGCTGCGCCAGCGGGAATATGATGTGGTGCTGGGCTATGTGGAGGGGACGCTCAAGGAGGGACTTGCCTTCGAGCCGATGTGTACCCGCAAGCTACATCTGTATCTTCCACAGGAATTTTCGCAGGCTGGCAAAGGCTCCTTCGAGCTGAGCGAGGTGTTTTTGTGGCCCGGAAAGGTTTATCTGAGCCGGGTTTTGTATCAATATCTCCAAAAGCGGCGCCGCTTTTCCCCGAGAGAGCGGGAAAGGCTGGAAATTATCACAGACACCGATATGGTGCTTCCGATGGGAGTGCTCAACCGTTCGGCAGTGCTGACCCTCAGCTGCCGGATGGACCAGAATGAAACGATGGTCAGCTCGGAGATTTCGTATCCGGACATTTCGTTGCAGGAGGTACTGCTCTACCGCAAGGACAGCTGCAACCCGATGCTGAGAAAGCTGCTGGAATCTTTATAAGAATATCATCGCACGAAAAAAAGGCCTCCCCGTTTTGGGGAGACCTTTTTTGGTAAGCTACAAATTATCTGCTGATTGGCTGGGTCTTTTTCTCCAACCATTTTCTTGCGCGTTCGCTGACCAGCGGAGAAACCTTTTCATAAACATTCTTGTGGTAATCGTTGAGCCACTGAATGTCGTCATCGGTCATCAGGGACAGGTCGAGGCAATCGGTATCGATTGGAACAACGGTGAAGGTGTCGAAGCGGTAGAACTGGCCGTACTCGGTCTTAACATCCTTGCGGACAACGACAGAGTTTTCGGTACGGATACCGTGGCTGCCTTCGGTGTAAACGCCCGGCTCGATGGTGATGAACATTCCTTCCTGAAGTGCAACGGTTCTGTCACGGAAGTTCGGAGGAGCCTCGTGAACGTTCATAAAGAAGCCGACACCGTGGCCGGTACCGCAACGGTAGTTCTGGCCATCCTGCCAAACATGACCGCGGCAGATGGTGTCAAGGTCAGAACCGGTGGAGCCTGCCAGGAATTTCTGGCGGGACAGTGCAATCACACCGCGCAGAGAGGTGGTGAAGTCGCGGCGCTCCTGGTCGGAGATTTCGCCGAGAGCGAAGGTTCTGGTGGTGTCGGTGGTTCCCTCAAAGTACTGACCGCCGCTGTCGTTGAGCAGCAGGTGTTCGCGTTTGAGTGCCTTGCAGGCATCCGGCAGAGGAGCATAGTGCATCATAGCAGCGTTGTCACGGTAAGCGATGATGGCAGTGAAGCTCTCGCTGTCGTAGTGCTCCTGCTGGGAGCGGAAGTAAGCAATCTTTTCGGAGCAATCCCACTCGGTCAGCTCTTCGCCGTTTTCGAGTGCTTCAAACAGCCAGCCGTAGAACTCAGCTTCTGCACAGCCGTCCTTGAGGTATGCAGTGTAGGTGTTGGCAATCTCGGTTTCGTTCTTGAGAGCCTTCATCATTGGAATCGGGTCGGTGCCGGGAACGAGCATGATGTTGTGGTTGTTCTGCATTGCGTTGTAGAGCATATAGTTGACTTCGTTCTCATCGCACAGAACGGTTGCCTGATGATTCAGCTGCTCCAGATAGGAGAAGATTTCCTCGTACTCGCGCAGCTCTACGCCGTTTTTCGCAAGACGCTCTTTGGTTTCGGCATCAACGCGGGAGAGTGCGGTGAACAGAACAGCGGTATCCTTGGAGATGAAGCCGTAGGAGATTGCGATTGGACTGTTTGGAATATCTTTAGCGCGGACGTTGAACAGCCAGTTGCTGTTGTCCAGTCTGCCGATTACCAGAGAGTCGCAGCCATCCTCAGCCAGAACCTCACGAACCTCTGCAATCTTTTCTGCTGCGGATTTGCCGCAGTATTTCTCATCGAAATAATAAGCAGGGGTGTAGTCCTCTTCCGGACGGTCTTCCCAAATGTCGTTGCCGTAGTCCTTGGTGATGTCGATGGTGATGTTCTTGTCGTCGAACAGCTCCTTCATATCGTTGATGTGCTGGATGGAAAACAGCTTGCCGTTGAGAGCGATGACGCTGTTTTCTGCAAGGGTGTCATGCAGATACTGCTGATAGGTTGGGCAGTCCGGCTCGGAAGCGCGGAACAGGGTTGCCTCGCTGTCTGCAATCTGTCTTTCTGCCTGAACGTAGTAACGGCCATCGACCCAAAGACCGCTGGCGGTTTCGGTGATGACATAGGTGCCGACCGATCCGGTGAAGCCGGAAACGAAGCGGCGGGTCTTCCAGTGCTCAGAGAAGTACTCGCTCATGTGCGGGTCGCCGCTGGGGATTACAACAGCCTGAACGTTGTCCCGCTTCATCAGCTCTCTGATTTTTGCGATTTTTTCATTAGTAGTCATGTTGATTTTCCTCCTGTCCTTGTTGTTTTGCCGCTGAGATTGCGGCAATATCGTAAGGGGATTTCTTACAATTCAATCAGTTCGTGGGTGGTGGAAATCATATTTTCATATCCATCCTTGGTGATAAGAATCTGGTCTTCGATTCTCACGCCGCCCCAGTTCGGGATGTAGATGCCCGGCTCGATGGTGCGAACCGAGTTTTCTTCCAGAAGCTCGGTGCTGGTAGGGCTCATGAAAGGAATCTCATGAACGAACATACCGATGCCGTGGCCAATGCCGTGGTAGATGTACTGATAGTATTCGGTGTCCTTCACAGCTTTGATGGAAGCCTCGTAAACCTCACGCAGTCCGACACCTGCCTTCATCTTGGCAAGGGAATCCTCAAGCATCCGTTTTTCCAGCTCGTAAACCTCGCGCTGTTTTGCGCTGGCATGGCCGACCACAACGGTACGGGTCATATCGGAAAGATAGCCGTTAAACTGGCAGCCGAAGTCCATCAGGACAAAGTCGCCGTATTCGACCGCCTTGCTGGAAGGGATGCCGTGCAGCAGGGAGGTGCGTGCGCCGGAAATCAGAATGTTGCCGTATGGCTGGGTGTCAGCACCCTCCATGACCATGTATGCCGACAGCTTGGCTGCCAGCTCTTTTTCGGTGACACCAACGCGGATGTCGTCGAGGATGTGCTCAAATGCACGGCAGGAGATGTCGCAGGCAGCGCGCAGATACTCGATTTCCTGCGGGGTTTTGACCGAGCGGAAGGTCTCGACAACGTTGGTGGTCGGAACCAGCTTCGTACTGACATTCTGCTCAAGCTGAGAGTAGAACAGATAGTTCAGCACGTCCGCCTCGAAACCCATCGACTGCGAGTGCTGCTCGTTCAGGAGCTTGGCAACACATTCGCCGATGGAGCCGAAATTTTTCCACAGGACAATCTGATAGTCCGGACATTCCAAAGCGGCCTGCTCGGTGTAGCGCGGGTCGGTCAGGAAATAGAATTTGTTTGGGGTGATAACCAGATAGGAGTCATCACCGGTGTATCCGCTGATGTAGCGGATATTCTGCTTTTTCGCCAGAAAGAAAGCATCCAGGTCATGCTGCTTCATATATTGCAGCAGAGCTTCGGTTGATTTCATGTTTATCCCATCCTTTGATTTAAATTTTCACAAGTATAGAATCTGCCTGAAAAAAGCTGGTATTGATAAGCTAATTACATTATAATGTTATCCTATTAAAAATTCAATCCCAAAAGCAACTTTTCTTTTGCGTTCTGTTAGTCTGGTAACAGAAAACAGCCGATGTCCCGGGTGGGGACATCGGCTGGCGAAGGCTAGAAGATGCGGGTGATGAGAAGGTTTGCGTTGGTGACCTGAACCTCGGCACCGGAGGTGTTGGACAGAGCAACCGAACCGGTGGTTCCGCGGGGAACGGTGATGATGGCGGAAGCACCGACTGCATTAGGCTGGCCGACAGCTGCGGTGGTGGTGGAGGATTGGGAGCCGGGAACAACAGCGCCGCCGGACAGCAGAGCGAGCGAAGAAACCGCGTTGGCTTCGGCAGAGCTCAGGTTGGCGTTATACTCCACCAGATAGACACCGGGACAGTTCAGATTGAAGGTTGAGGTGCCGGCTGCGTGCTGGATGCAGTTCCCGCCGGAAAGGCGGTCGGTGGCAAACAGGACAGGAGCAGAGGCGGCAACCCGCTGAACCGGGTCATTGGTTGCGTTTAGATAGCTGGGCACATTGGAGGGACTGCCGTTCGGGAAGGGCGGACAGACCGGGACGCAGGCAGGAGGAAGAACCGGATAGCGGTTGCACGGGTAACAGGGCGGACAGCAGTTGGGCATACTGTCCAAATCGTAGGAAATCTGGTCGTAGCGGGCAAGAGCGCATCGGGCATAGTCGTTCATCCAGCCGTTGGCACAGATGAAGGAGGGCTGGTTGGCTGCGGACACCGATGTGCCGGCGCAGTTGCAGACACAGGGATTGCAGCAGGGATCGTAGTAAGCCATGAATTCCACCTCGTTTTGATGAAGATACTGGAAACCAGTACCGCAGAGAAGCGCTGCGGCATTACCACTCTATGCAAACGAGGGGAAAAGTGTTTGCCCGGTCCCCAAAAAAGATTCTGTCCAAATAAAAATCCGCACTGTTTGTCAGTGCGGATTTTTATAAAAGAGGAGTATTTATGAAGAAAACAAAGAGGAAATCAAAATAAATCTATGCAAAGCCCAAGGCTCCGGCAGCACAGGCTGCGTCAACTTCCGATGAACGGGAGAGAGTGGTTAGCCTGCCCCACCCACTATGCCGGTATTCCGTCCGCATAGTGAGCTGACAGTTGTTCTGTTTTTCCAAAAAAGAACCGACGAAGAAAAAATATATTATGAAGAAGAAAGAAACACTGCGATGTGAAGTGGTTCCTGAGCCTGCCTCACTCCTTTCCCTTGACTGTGACTATAGTATAAAGGAAAAATGTTGCCAGGGTATAGCCCAGCTTTAAACAATGGTGGGCAGTTTTGTAAACAAAAGGAAAAGACGGACAAAAAGAAACGGGACAGTGCCAAGAGGCACTGTCCCGAGCAGAGCGAAAAACAATTAGCTGATGCGAATCTGAGCAGCTTTTTCCGGATGGAAGTCGTTTTCCAGGTCGTAGATGTTGTGGGTGGTGGAGTCACGCAGAACACGGCCGTTGAGGGAGTAGGTGCGGATGAAGCGCTTGCTGTCAACGGTGGTCCAGTACTCGGTATCCCAAGTCAGGTAGCCGTCGCCGTCGGTCTTCGGTGCAGGCAGAACAAAATCAACCTGGCGGCCGGCTCTCATCAAATCGATCAGGCTGTTATAGGTTACTTCCAGTTCTTCTTTTTTTACGATGTCAGTTGCTTTCATGGTCATACATTCCTTTCCAAGCAGACAGCAGAGGCGCCCGTTTTTGGCACACTGCTGCTCCGATACAAATTAACTCCAGTCTATTATACTCCCTTTTCGGGGAATGCACAATCCCTGTGGGGAATTTTTGAAAAAAAGCTTAGAATCCGCGCAGAGTTGCCTGAATATCGACGCCCATACGGGTAAAGACGGCGGTGATTTTCTGGCGGGCTGCCCGAACATCCTGCTTTTTGTTCATAATCTCGCGGTCGGTAAGGGTGCGGTTTTTCTCGCTGCGCTGGTCTACAGGAGCATCCAAATCGTCGCGCAGGAAGTTAAGGCCGATGTAGACGACCTTGAGCTCGTTGAGACTCAAGGACTGGCGGTCCTGTTCGAGCTGTTCACGAACCGAACGGATATAGCCCAAATTCTGCTGAGCATTTTCCTCGGTTACCTCTTGAAAGTTTTTGCGTTCCAGAAAACCGTTGATGTCCTCCTCAAGCAGATTGAGGCCTTCCTCGATGCAGTCGAGGTCCGACTGGTGCAGAGCATTGGAGGTGACATCCTTTTTTATATTACATTTCAATGAAATTACATCCTCTCTATCTAGATTTTCTTCAGCTCTATTTTAGCATACTTCGCTCGCAAACACAATCTTTGGTAAAATTTTTATGAAAACCGCCGGAAAAGTGGATTGATTATTAGAGCCAAAGGTATTATAATAGAACATACTATGGGCAAAAAGCCTGCAAAATTTCCAGACAATATCCGTTGCGGCACCCGTCGCGGGGGATAAAATATATGATGGAGGTAAAAACGATGCAAAGAGTAGAACTGAGAAAGCTCGCAGCCGGCGCGCAGGAATATGCAGACCAGCAGCTGACTGTGGCCGGATGGGTCAGAACCATCCGTACATCTAAAAACCTGGGCTTTATTGAGCTGAATGATGGTACATCCTTTCAGAATCTTCAGGTAGTATTTGAAAATAGCAAGGTGGAAAACTTTAATGAGATCGGTAAACTCAATGTCGGTGCTTCCATTGTAGTAAAAGGAATGCTCGTCATGACACCGGAAGCAAAGCAGCCGTATGAAATCCATGCGGATGAGATTGCAATCGAAGGACTTTCCACTCCGGACTATCCGCTTCAGAAAAAACGCCACTCGGTCGAGTTCCTGAGAACCATCGCACACCTGCGTCCACGCACCAACACCTTCAGTGCAGTGTTCCGTGTACGCTCCACCGCAGCGTTCGCAATCCACAAATTCTTTAACGAGCGCGGCTTTGTCTATGTCCACACCCCAATCATCACCGGCAGCGACTGTGAAGGCGCAGGCGAGATGTTCCACATCACAACCTTGGATATGGAAAATCCACCACGCACCGAGGATGGCAAGGTCGATTACAGCCAGGACTTCTTTGGCAAACCAACCAGCCTGACCGTTTCCGGACAGCTGGAGGGCGAGTGCATGGCAATGGCATTCTCCAACATCTATACCTTTGGCCCAACCTTCCGTGCAGAAAAATCCAACACCACCCGCCACGCAGCGGAGTTCTGGATGATGGAGCCGGAGATTGCATTCGCAGATTTGAGCGACATGATGGATTTGGCAGAGGATATGATGAAGTATGTTCTGGCTTATGTCATGGAAAACTGCCCGAACGAGATGGCATTCTTCAACCAGTTCTATGACAAGGAGCTGCTGGAAAGACTGAACCACATTGTGAACTCCGACTTTGTTCGTCTGCCATACACCGATGCAGTCAAGCTGCTGGAGGAGCACAAGGACGAATTCGAGTACCCGGTATACTGGGGCTGCGACTTACAGACCGAGCACGAGCGCTACCTCACCGAGAAGGTATTCAAGAAGCCGGTCTTTGTTACCGACTATCCAAAGGAAATCAAAGCATTCTATATGCGCCAGAACGACGATGGCAAAACCGTTGCCGCAGCAGACCTGCTGGTTCCGGGCATCGGCGAAATCATCGGCGGCAGCCAGCGTGAGGAACGCTACGATGTTCTGCTGGACCGCATCCGCGAGCTGGGACTCAACGAGGAGGATTACTCCTGGTATCTTGATCTGCGCAAATACGGCGGCACCAAGCATGCAGGCTTCGGTCTGGGCTTTGAGCGCTTGATTATGTATGTCACCGGCGTTGGCAACATCCGCGATGTACTGCCATTCCCAAGAACCACCGGCTCGGCTGAATTCTAATCAAACATCATTCACAAAATCAAACAGCAGCTGTTCTTCGATTGCAGAGGAACAGCAGCTGTTTTTTTGGTTATCGGTCAGAACCTTCGGGGGTGTCCCAAAACTGCTGAAGAAGCAAGGTCATCTCCTCGCAGTCGGACACGGTGCGCGCGTGGCCCCAATGCGCCGGAAAAAGCCGATTGTAGTCGGAGGTGGAAAAGCGGTCGTCCAGCAAAAGCACCACTCCGCGGTCCTCGCTGCTGCGGATGACCCTGCCTGCCGCCTGAAGCACCTTGTTCATGCCGGGGTAGCGGTAAGCAAAATCATAGCCGCACCCGTTCTGACGCTGGTAGTAATCGCGCAGGATTTCCTGCTGGGCTCCGACCTTGGGCAGACCGGTGCCGATGATGGCGGTGCCGAGCAGCCGTTCTCCCCGAAAATCGATGCCCTCGGAGTAGATGCCTCCCAGCACAGCGAAGCCCAGCAGGGAGGAATCACGATTGGGCGTTTCGTACTGCCGCAAAAATTCCTGCCGCTCCTCCTCGCTCATCTCGGGGGTTTGCAGCAGCAGACGGACATCGGGATAGAGGCGGGAGAATACCTCTGCCTCCTGCCGGAGATACTGATAGGAAGGAAAATAGGCAAGGTAGTTTCCGGCTTTGGCAGAAATCATGCGGTTCAACAGATGGGCGATGGGCTCCAAGCTGGCCTGTCGTGCGGCCCATCGGGTGTTGATTTGCGGACAGAGCAGCAGACAAAGATTCTCCTGAGGAAAGGGTGACGGCAGAGCGTAGGAATGGGTCGAAACCGACGAGTCCGCACAGCCCAGCACCGTCTTATAATAGGAGGGCGGAGAGAGGGTGGCAGAAAACAGCGCCGCACACCGTCCGAGCTTGAGCCGGTTGTTAATCATCTTGGCAGGGTCCAGACAGAGCAGCTTCACAATGACCTCCGAGCCGGAGGCAGAAGCCATAAAGACAAAGCGCTCGTCGAACAGCTCGGCAATCCGCAAGAAAAAGCGCACATCAAAGTAGAGCTGAAGCAGCTCGGCAGGAGGGGAATCGCCGGATTCCGAAACCTGCGCCAGCACTCCGCGGTAAGCGGCATCCTGCCGACGTTCCTCTAGGAATCGGGAACACGCGGTATCAAAGGCTCGAGCCGCCTGAAGGAGGGCTTCCGGCAGCTCGGCTCGAATCAGATAGGGTTCCTGACCGGCCTCCTTCTGCGGGAGAATTTCCTTTCGCAGGGCAATCATCTCCTGATTGAGCCGATTCAGACTGCGGCTCAGTGGCTTGGCAAGCGATTTCCCCAGCTTTTTGCAGGTCAGCACCTCTGATTTTTTCAGCTGGGCGGAGTACATCGAACGTGCGCGGTCCAGTAGATTGTGCGCCTCGTCAATCAAAAAGCAGTAGGAATCGGGATGGTCAAAGAATCGCCGCAGATACACCACCGGGTCGAACAGATAGTTGTAGTCGCAGATGACAGCGTCGCACCACAGCGAGAGGTCCAGAGCCAGCTCAAACGGGCAGAGTTGTTCCGCCCTTGCCCAGCGCTCGATGACCGCTCGGGAAAATGCGTCCTCCTGTTCGAGCATGGTGAACAAAACATCCGGCGCCCGGTCATAATATCCACGGGCATAGGGACAGTCATCGGGATTGCAGAGCCGCTCCTCCAAAAAACAGATTTTGTCCTTGGCGGTCAGGGTGACCCGCTTGAGACGCAGTCCCTTTTGCTGCATCAGGTCGAAGCCCTCCTCTGCCACCGCGCGGGTGGAGGTCTTGGCGGTGAGGTAGAACAGGTGGGAAATCAAACCCTCGCCCATCGCCTTCACCGAGGGAAAGAGGGAGGAAACGGTTTTGCCGATTCCGGTGGGAGCCTGACAGAGAACACGCGAGCCGGAGGCGGCGCTGCGATAGATGACCGCCGCCATCTGGCGCTGTCCGCTGCGGTATGCCGCAAAGGGAAAGGAAAGCAGACGGGCCTGCTCGTCACGAAGCTGTTTCCAGCGCCAGCGATAGTCAGCCCAGCGGTGATACCGCCTGAGCAGGTCCAGGCAGAAGGCTTCCAGCTCGTCGACGGAAAAGTGCTGGGTGAAGGAGACGGTCTGCTCGGTTTCGATCTGGCAGTAGATGAGCCGCACATCGATGCTGCTGCGCGGCTCCTGCTTGCAGAGGATGTAGGCGTAGCACTTTGCCTGCGCCCAGTGCAGGAGACGGTATCCCGGCTCTCCGGGTGTGCCGCTGATTCGTTCCAGTGGCAGCTCGGTTGTCTTGATTTCCTCCACCGTCATCCGCTCCTCCTCGGTGAGGACTGCGTCCGCCCGCCCATAGAGATGATACAAGATTCCGTTCTCCGACAGGTCGGCAGCAAGGCTTACCTCCGAGCGGTAAGCGTCGCCGTATTGTTCGCGGGAGAGCTTTTGCAGCTTTCGGTGCAGACGGGCACCCTCGTTCGCGCGCTGATAGAGGTCGGAGGAAGCTCCGCGGTTGTCGATACTGCCGCTCGACAGAATAAATTCCACCAGCTCGCGGATAGGCAGAGATTGTTCCAGTTCATGCTCCTGCATCGCCATCCTCCTTTCTGGGTTGATTGAATTCGATTCAACGGTTCTGTGGCTTTCAGTATAGCATGATTTTGAGCAAAACAAAAGTCCTGTCCAAGGGCGGCTTTGCGTTTGGACAGGAACTGTGATACAATCAGGATGCTGTTACAAGGCAAGAAAAACAGGTAGGAAAGGGAGAGAGTCAGAATGATGGAATGGGTTCAGCGGCTCGATTTTCAGATTTTGGATTGGATTCAGCAGCACCTCAAGGGGAGGGCGCTGGATGTGGTGATGCCTCTGATTACAGCGTTGGGGAACGGAGGATGGATTTTTCTGGTATTGACCGTAGGTCTGCTCATCAGCAAGCGGTACCGCCAGCAGGGAAAAACACTGGGAGGAGCGCTTCTGCTCTGTCTGCTAGTCGGTAATCTCCTGCTCAAGCCGATGGTGGGACGAATCCGCCCGTATCAATTTGTGGAAGGGTTTGAATTGCTGATTCAGCCGCTCCGGGATGCGTCCTTCCCGTCCGGACACACGATGGCAGCGACCGCCTGTGCAGCCGTTTTCTGGCGGTATCGGCACACCTTTCGGGGCTGGTCGGTGGTGGTGCTGGTGGGAGCGGTGCTGATGGCATTTTCGCGCCTGTATCTTTATGTCCATTTTCCCAGCGATGTTCTCTGCGGAGCGTTGCTGGGCGTGGCGATGGCGGCACTCTCGGCTTGGGCGAACGAAAGGCTTGGAGCAAAGCATCGAAACAAGATGCAATAACAAAGCAAAATCCCACCGGAGCGGTGGGATTTTACTTTTAAAAGAAGAAGGAATAAAAATGGGTCCGGACACAGCGTCTAATCAAAAGAGAGGAACTCGGTGTGTCCGGAGAATCGGGAACGGAATGGGGTTCCGGCCCCGCAGGAAATCAAAAGGATAGAGTCAACCAATTATTTCTTGGGTTGGTTGGTGGAGTGACAGCTGCCCGAGCAACCCGAGCAACCTCCCGAACAGCCGGAACAGCCGCCGGATTTGCGTGTTTTGATGATATTTCTGATGGCAAGCAGAGCCAAAATCAGCAGGATGCCGCCAATAATCAGGGTTGGCATACTAGAATCCCTCCATTTGGTTATCTTGATTAGCAAGTGCTAACTCTTTTTCTGAAATAAGAGTATCACATCATGGACGGTTTGTCAAGAGAAATCGCAGAAAATTTTTTGATTCATCCAATCAAATTGGCCGGATGTGATGTTTTTGCAGGCAAAGCAGCAAAATGAATTGACAATTCCCAATGGGATTGTTAAACTAAAAAGGAAAGAATCCCTCGAAAGCGCTTGCCGGAGAGGGTCATTCATTTGGATGGACCAAAGTGCCCGTTCAAGTGAATCATCTGATTTGTTAGAACGATGGAGGAATGTTACAAATGAGCACCAACGCGTATGAGAGCCCGTTCTCGTCCCGATATGCCAGCGAGGAAATGCAGTATGTCTTTTCTCAGGACAACAAATTCAAAACTTGGAGAAAGCTGTGGATTGCCCTGGCAAAGGCAGAAAAAGCACTGGGCATCAATATCACCGATGAACAGATTGCAGAGCTGGAGGCAAACAAGGACAACATCAACTATGAAATCGCGCGCGAGCGTGAAAAGCTGGTTCGTCACGATGTCATGAGCCATGTCTATGCTTACGGCTGCGAATGTCCAAACGCAAAGGGAATCATCCATCTGGGTGCAACCAGCTGCTATGTCGGCGATAACACCGATATTATCATCATGCGGGAAGGCTTGGAGATTGTCCGCAGAAAGCTGCTGAACGTAATTGCAATGCTGGCAAAATTTGCCAATGAGTACAAGGATATGCCATGCCTTGCCTACACCCATCTTCAGCCGGCACAGCTGACCACCGTGGGCAAACGCGCAACCCTGTGGATTAACGAGCTGCTGATGGACGAGCAGGAGATTGAAAACCGCATCAAATCCCTGCGTCTGCTTGGCTCTAAAGGCACCACCGGTACCCAGGCAAGCTTCATGGAGCTGTTTGGTGGCGACATGGAAAAATGCAAACAGGCAGAAAAGATGATTGCAAACGAGATGGGCTTTGACAGCTGCGTCCCGGTTTCCGGTCAGACCTATTCCAGAAAGATTGACTACTACGTTCTGTCCAACCTGAGCGCAGTTGCACAGTCCGCAAGCAAATTCTCCAACGATATGCGTCTGCTCCAGAACTTTAAAGAGATGGAGGAGCCATTTGAGAAAAACCAGATTGGTTCTTCCGCTATGCCATACAAGCGCAACCCAATGAGAAGCGAGCGCATCACCTCTCTGGCACGCTATGTGATGGTAGACACCCTGAACCCGGCAATCACCGCTGGCACTCAGTGGTTTGAGCGAACTCTGGACGACTCCGCAAACAAGAGAATCTCGGTTGCAGAGGCGTTCTTGGGCGTGGATTCCATCCTGAATATCATGCTGAACATCTGCGATGGTCTGGTTGTTTATCCAAAGGTCATCCATCAGCGCGTAATGCGCGAGCTGCCGTTTATGGCAACCGAGAACATCATGATGTCCGCAGTGAAAAAGGGCGGCGACCGTCAGGTTCTGCATGAGCAGCTCCGTGTTCATTCTCAGGCAGCTGCCCGCGTTGTCAAGGAAGAAGGCGGCGAGAACGACCTGATCGACCGCATTGTAGCAGACCCGCTGTTTAACCTGAAGAAGGAAGAAATCGTGTCCATTCTGGACCCGGCAAACTTTACCGGCCGCGCACCGGCACAGGTTACCGAGTTCCTGACCGAGTATGTCAACCCAATCTTGGAGGCAAACAAAGAGGTTCTGGGCGAGCACGCAGAGCTGAATGTATAAGCAAACCGCAAAAAAAGAGCACCGCAGGGTGCTCTTTTTTGATGCCAAAATTTTGGGATGAGAGGTCGGGTATAGAAAATCTGACAAATATTTTAGAAAAAAGTGCAATATTTGACGAAAAGCCTCTTGATTATAATACGAATTCGTACTATAATAGATTGGTAAAACGAATTCGTATCGGATGGGGGAGGATATATGGCACAGGATCGGGAGCAGGTTCGTCGGTTGATGGCTGCCATTAACCGCATTGACGGAATCTGGTATCTTCTGGCAAAGAAGAGCGGGGTCAAGGTCAATACCCTGTCCCTGCTGTTCGCTCTGGACGATGGATTGCCCCATACCCAAAAGCAAATCTGCGAGGAGTGGATTATCCCGCGCACGACCATCAACACGGTGGTGAAGGAGTGCGCCCAGATGGGGTATCTGGAGCTTCGTCAGAGAGAGCGCTCAAAAGAAAAGGAATTGATCTTGACCCCGAAAGGGATGCAGTATGCAAAAGAGGTTCTAGCGATGTATTATCAGACAGAGAATGAGGCGATGCGCCGCACGCTGGAACAGTATTCACCGGAATTTATCGATGCGGTGAAGCAGTATGCAGATTTTCTAAAGGAGGAAACAAAATTAAAATGGCTTTTAATCCCCAAATTATGATTCCCCGAAGTCGGGATTTCCTGAGACGGACTGCTTTATGTGTGGTGGGCAGTGCGATTTTGTCGTTCGGCCTGTACAATATTCATGCGCTTTCCGGCGTAACGGAGGGCGGAGTGCTGGGCATGACCCTGCTGCTGCACTATTGGTTTGACATTTCTCCCGCAGTTTCGGGCTTTGTGATGAATGCTTTGTGCTATCTTCTCGGCTGGAAGCTGCTGGGCGGCTCGTTTATTTTATACTCGGCGATTTCCGGCGGATGCTTTTCTGCCTTCTATGCGCTGTTTGAGCAGTTCCCGCCGCTGTGGCCGCAGCTTGCGGATATGCCGCTGGCGGCAGCCCTGCTGGGTGCGATGTTCGTCGGTGTCGGTGCAGGTCTGTGTGTCCGTGCCGGAGGAGCTCCGGGCGGCGACGATGCCTTGGCGATGTCGGTCTGCAAGGCAACCGGCTGGGATATTCGCTGGGCATATCTGGCAAGCGACCTCATCGTTCTGCTGCTTTCTCTGAGCTATCTGGATGCACAGAGAATTGCGATGTCCCTGCTGACCGTCATCCTGTCCGGTCAGATTATCGGAGTCGTGCAAAAACCAATCTTCCTTCCGGAACGACAGGAGCAGCCGGTGGGACAGCACGAATCCATATAACAGAAAAAAGACAGCCTCTCGTGTTACTTCACACGAGAGGCTGTTGTGCGTTATGCGAGTTGTTCTTGTTTTTTGCGGAAGCGCGGCAGCTCCCAGCGGTGGGATTGGTACATTCCCTGACCGACCGCACAGGTCAGGAGGTTGCTCAGAATCATCGACCACCAGATGCCGACCGGGCCAAAGCCCATGAAGCGGAACAGATAAATCATCGGGATTCGGCAGCCCCACAGGCGGAATACCGAGAGGAGCAGGGTGCTTGTGGTGTGGCCGGAGCCGTTGAATACGCCGTTGAGCAGGCAGTACCAGCCCATAAAGAATACGGTAGCAACCGAATAGAAGGTGTACTCATTGGCAAGGCGCAGCAGCTCCTCGGAGGCATCCTTGACAAAGACTGGGACGATATAGGGTGAAACGAGCCAGCCCACAACGGTGACAACCAGCGAAATCCAGCAGCAGACGACCATCGCGCGGCGGTAACATTCTCTGGCACGCGGGATGTCTCCGGCTCCCAGATTCTGTCCGATGAAGGCGGACAGCGCACTGCCGAGGGTGGTGACCGGAATATAGAACAGGTTGGCAATCTTGCTGCCCAATCCGTAGGCGGACATGGCGATGGAGCCGTAGTAGATGATGGCTTTGTTCATGATGACAAAGCCGAACGCTGAGAAAAACTGTCCCACCGAAGCAGGGATGGTGACCACCATGATTTCGCGGACCGACTGGAGGGTCAGCGGATAGGCCCGAACGCTGATGCAACTGAGCTTGGGGTCGTGGTGAATCTGTCGGAACATGATCGGGATGACCAGCAGCTTGGACAGGCTGGTTGCAATCGCCGCACCGAAGGTTCCCAATCCAAAGACGAAGATGAAGATTGGGTCCAGCACCATGTTGAGGACTGCCGAGATGCTGTTGAGCCGGACGCCGGTTTTGCTGTCTCCGTTTGCCTGACAGATGGCATGAAAGACCGAAAGCAGGAACATTCCCACGAAGTCGAAGGAAATGCCGAGCAGGTAGCCACGGCTGTCAGCATAGATTTCCTGCGGAGTTTCCAGCCATGCCAGCAAGCCGTCGGTTGCCAGAATGGTGAGTACGCTCATGACCACGCCGATGAGAACCGACAGGGTCAGCAGATGGGTCGCAATCTGACTGGCCTTGTTTCGGTCGGATGCACCGACTGCCTGCGAAATCAAAGCCAGAGCAGCTGCGCTCAGACCGGTTGCAAATGCTACGGCGCAGTTCATGATTGGATTGACCAGCGACACAGCGCCCACCTGTAGTTCGCCGATTTGTCCAACGAAGAAGGTGTCTACAATGTTATAAAATGAGTTGACCAAGTTTAGGAACATCAGCGGAATTGCCATCTCGAATAATCCCTTGACGATATTTCCTGTTCTCAGGTCGGTTGTTTTTGCCATCTTGCTCTCTCCCTTCCTTTGTGAGCCGCCAGCCCCCTTTTGCCGCGACCCCCGGCTGCGACAGGGCTTCGCACCGTCCTGCCGCTAACATGATATCTATATTTTATCACGCTGTCAGCATAAAGTACAGACTTTTTAAGTCAATATTAGAAAATAAATTTGCATATACAAAAATAGAAACGCGAGATTTTTTTGTAAACTGCACAAAAAGATATGGAAATGGCTCCAAATTCATGCTATACTGACAATATCCGGCATAGACAAAAAACAGCAGACACCGGTGCCGCCGGAATAAATAAACAAATCCGAGAAAGGAAAGGATGTTTGGATGCAAGGCAAACGGAATGGAACAAAATTCAAAAGGGTGCTTTGTGCGGCGCTGGCGGTACTGTCGGTTGTATGGATGCCGCTGCCATCTTCGGCGGTGCGGGTACAGCCTGTTGCACAGGAGGGGGTCGTCACCCGATGGTACGGAATCTCCGGACAGGAGAAAAAGCTGTACCAAGCGGTCAGCAAGGCGGTGATTGCCGGAGAAAGCACATTGGATGTCACGCTGGACACCCCAATCAAGGACAAGAAAACCTTCCTCGAGTTCTGCCGGCAGGCGGTGCATCAGGTCAGGAAGGATTATCCGGAAAGCTTTTTGGATAACCACACCGATTTTTTATACTACTACGATGAGCGTGGTTACTATCGGGTGGTCTATACCTTTGGTTATCTGTCGCTGGGCAAGCAGGAAAAGACGGCGATGCTCGACGAGGTGGACCGCATCGTTTCTCAGGGTCAAAAAAAGACAACCAACGATGTGGCGCTCCTGCGCTATTTTCAGGAGACCCTGCGCAAGCGGGTGGATTATGACACGGTGGCGGCAAAGAGCGACTCGGACCATTATCCCAATTCCTTCCACGCCTATGGCGCACTGATGGAGGGGAAGGCGGTCTGTCAGGGATATGCCTATGCCTTTAAGCTGCTGTGCGACAAGGCGCAGATTCCCTGCTGGATTGTGACCGGATATTATGGGGAGCCTCATGCGTGGAACTATGTCTGGCTGGATGGAAACTATTATCAGGTGGATGTGACCAGGGACGATACCTATGACCGCGCAAGCACCTCGCCCTATTTTCTGGCTGGTCAGGAGTATGCCAAGGATTACATTCTGGAAAAAAATGCGGCTCCCGGAGTTTTGGCAGAGAAGTCTTATACAGAGAGCCACCGCACCAAACGGGTGATTAAGCGCAAGGACAGCGGCGGCTTGAAGACTGAGCAGGGCCGCCGGTCTGAGTAATCAAGGAAAGAGTCGGAAACAGCATAGCTTTTTTATAAATCTTTTTTAACAAAGAGGAGGAAACTACAATGGAAGAAAAAAGAATTCGCTCGTACGGGATCACGATTGGTGAGCTTCCGACCGGAAGATACAACAAGATTACCGACGTGCCGGGCGTAACAGTCGGACATTCCACCATCGACACCGAGGAGCACAAAACAGGTGTGACGGTTGTGATGCCTTGTCAGGACAACATCTTTGCAAGCAAGATGCTGGCATCCTGCTTTGTATGGAACGGATTTGGAAAGACGACAGGCTTGGTGCAAATCAAAGAGCTGGGTACTTTGGAAACTCCAATCGTCCTGACCAACACCCTGAATGTCGGCTTGATGCAGGACGCACTGGTGGAATATATGGTTCGCCGCTGCGAGAAGGACGAGGTTCCGCTCAAGAGCCTGAACCCGGTTGTAGCAGAATGTAACGACAGCTATCTCAACCACATCAGCAAGCGTGCCGTCAAGGAGGAACATCTGTTTGCAGCAATTGATGCGGCAACCGAGGACTTCCAGATGGGCGATGTCGGCGCAGGTAAGGGAACCATCTGCCACGGCCTGAAGGGCGGTATCGGCTCGGCATCCCGAATCATCGAAATCGATGGCAAGCAGTACACCCTCGGCGTTATGGTACAGTCCAACTACGGCAGACTGGCTGACCTGACGATTGCCGGACATCCGGTTGGAAAGACCATCGCAGAGCTGGCAGCCGCTCCGAAAAATGAGTCGGACAAGGGCAGCATCATCATGGTGGTAGGAACCGACCTGCCGGTCAGCGAGCGTCAGCTGGAGCGCATCATCAAGCGTGCGAGCGTCGGTCTGGCTCGTTTGGGAAGCTATGTGGGACATGGCAGCGGCGAAATCATGATTGGTTTCTCGACCGCAAGCAGAACCGCATACGATGAGCAGAGCGTCCGCAGCATCGATGTCATTCCGGAAGGAATGATCGACCGTGCATTCCGCGCAACCGCAGAATGTACCGAGGAAGCAGTTCTGGACAGCATGATCTGTGCAAAAGCTGTTACCGGATGGGAAGACCACCACATCAACAGTCTGGCAGACTGGCTGGAAAACAGCCAGGTGCAGGACGCCCTTCGATAATCAAGAGTCATACCGGCAGGGGAGGGAAGGAACCCTGCCGGTTCAATCATAGAAAAGGAGACAGAGAATCATGATGGACATCAAACAAAGACTGAGCGATATCCTCAAACTGAATCTGCCAAAGGAGTACACCTCGGTATCCTACGCACTGATGGTGGATGGAGAAATCGTAGCGGCAGACGCACTGGGCAACGATGGAAGCAAGGAGAAAAATCCGGCAACCATCCGCCACACCTACAATGTCTGCTCGATTTCTAAGATTTTCTGCACCGTTGCAGTAATGAAGCTGGTAGAACAGGGCAAGGTGGAGCTGGACAGACCAATCTGTGAGTATCTGCCGCAGTTCACAATGCTGGACCCACGCTATCGCCAGATTACCGTTCGCCATTGTCTGAACCATGCCAGCGGTCTGCCGGGTACCCAGTGGAAGCATTTCTCCGCAACCCATGTCGGAGAGCTGGACAACGAAGCCTACTATCAGGAGGTATATGATTACCTTGCCAAATCCCACCTGAAGGCAGACCCGGGCCAGTATTCGGTTTACTGCAACGATGGCTTTACTCTGGCAGAAATGCTGGTAGCCAAGGTTTCCGGAATCCCGTTTGGACAGTTCTGCCAGACCCTGATTACCGACCCAATCGGAGCAGAGTCCACCCGCGTTTCCACCACCATCAACCCGGACTACCCGCTGATTCGAGAGGGACAGAAGCCGGCAGAGCATTTTTATTTGCAGGGCTGCGGCGGCTTTACCACCACCATGATCGACCTGTGCAAATTCGGTAATCTCTTCCTGACCGAAAATGAGGTCATCAGCGAGGAAAGCAAGGCCGAGATGAGAAAGATGCAGGGTGTGACCTTCTTGGAAGAGGACACCTCCTCCACCCGCTTTGGTCTGGGCTGGGACAATGTCATTTATGAGGACCCTGAATTTGATTTGGGCGAGCACGTTCAGCTCAAGGGCGGCAACAGCTTCCAGTTCAGCAGCAAGCTGTTTGTCATCCCAAAATACAACGCAGTACTGACCATCAGCCAGACCGACGACTGCAAGCTGGATGAGGTCAAAGAGATTCTGCGCCTGTTTGCCCTTTATATGCTGGAGCAGAAAGGTGTCAACATCTACCGGAAATATCAGCTGGTACCGCAGGAGCTGATTGACCGCTTTAACGGCACCTATCTGCTGCCGGGCAGCATCTGCAACACCCACTTCTTTGGCACCGACCTGACGATTACCATCGATAATCTGGAGGGCAAATCGAAGGCTTCTTATAAGAATCTGAAATTTGACGGCACCGATTTCCGGGATGAGCGCGGCGAACGCTATTTCTTCCGCGAAGCAAAACAGGGCAAATTCTTCTTCTCCACCTTCCGCGTCAAGGTAATTCCGTCGATGATGAAGGCAGAGCCGCATCCGGCACTTTCCGATTGCTGGGAGAAGCGCGTAGGCAAACGCTACCTTGCGATTGACCTCAGCGAGCAGGATATGGTCAGCGCAGAGATGATGAACGGCTTCACCCTCGGTAAGCTCCCGAACATCGAGGGCGTGCTGGTTGCTTCCTTCAGCTCTCTGCCAGATCGCGATGTTGATTCCAACTTCGAGGGCTGTGTCGTTCCATGCGATGACAACACCGCACGAGGCTTCCTGCTGACCCCATCCAACGGCAGCCGCGATTTGATTGACCCTTACTTTGTCGAGATTGACGGCGTGGAGCATTGTTATGTTGCATCCTATCTGTACCGCGATGAGCAGGCACTGGAGGATTATGCAGGACAGAGCTTTGAAACCCTGCCGGAAAGCAAGTACAACTGCGTCTACCGCCTGACCTCCAAACTGGAAAAACTGCCGGAGGTTCCAAAAGGCAGAAGACTGGTCGTTCTCAATAAGCAGATGGCTCCGATTTACGACAGCCAGAGCACAAAGGAACAGGAATACAAGCCAGTAGAAGAAGGCTATATTAACTTTATCTAACACAAAAAAGGACTCCTGACCGGTATGGTCGGGAGTCCTTTTTAGATGATGGCAAGAAAAAAAGAGTAAGGCTAAAAGCCTTACTCTTTTTATGTTCGGATTATTCGCCTACGTATGGCAGGAAAGCAACGTGACGAGCGCGTTTTACAGCAACTGTCAGCTGTCTCTGATGACGAGCGCAGGTACCGGTTACACGACGAGGAATGATCTTAGCTCTGTCAGACAGGTATCTTTTCAGTCTTGGAACATCCTTGTAGTCGATGTTTTCGATTTTATCCATGCAGAACGCACATACTTTTTTTCTGCTTTTTCTGTTGCGTCTGTCGTTTCTTTCGGTTCTTTCTCTTTCCATGGAACTTGACCTCCTTAATAATTGATTCAAAGTTGTAAATACAAAGACCGTTTCGGTGGGTACTTCCTAGAACGGAAGATCCTCTTCGTCATCGCTGACCTCTTCAAAGTCTTCTGCGGCACCGCTGGAATAACCAAAGTTTGCCGGAGCAGATGGGTTAGAAGAAGCGGTCGGAGCAGCTGATGAATAAGAACGGGAAGCCGGCGGGGGAGGACCGAAATCATCCACAGCAGAAGGAGCAGACGAAGCTCCTTTGCTTTCTGCAAAGAACGCCTGATCAACCAGAACTTCTACAGCCTGCCGTTTGTTGTCATTTTTGTCCACATAGTTGCGGACCTGAATGGAACCTTCCAGAGCCATCAGCTTGCCTTTGGAAAAATATCTGCTGATGAATTCCGCAGTCTGACGCCATGCAACACAGTTGATGAAGTCTGTCTGACGGTCCGCGCCCTTGCCGTAGTTGCGATCTACTGCAAGCGTGAAGGAAGTTACAGACAGGTCCGAGGCTGTTTTTCTCAGTTCAGGGTCTGCGGTAAGTCTTCCCATAAGGATTACACGGTTCAGCATGATGATCCTCCTTAGTTGTCCTTCTTAACGATGAGGGAACGGAGAACGCCGTCGGTGATCTTGTAGTTACGGTCAAGCTCAGCAGGGAACTCAGGGTTGCAGTTGAAAGTAGCGAATACGTAGTAACCCTCTACTTCGTCCTGAATTGGGTATGCCAGTCTGCGTTTACCCCATTCTTCTACAGTCTCCAGAGTACCGTTTTTCTCGATCAAAGCGGTGAATTTTTCAACCAGAGCTTTGACTGCATCGTCACCATTCTTGGTGTTGAAGATCATGATAGTCTCATAATTTTCGTTCAGTTTTGCCATTGTAAAAGCACCTCCTTTTGGACTTAAGGCCCTGCCGGTTATGCAGGACAAGGTTTGCCGCGATTGCAGCAACGATAAAAGTATAGCAAGAAAGCGGGATTTTGTCAAGGAAATCTACGCGCTTTCCTTCTCTTTGGTGAAATGGACAAAAGCGCCGCAGGATAAGCGGGAAGAATTGGAGAGAAAGCGCAGAATCAAGCGGGCTGACGGCAAAAATCATCCGGCTGGGCAAAAGAAAAGCTCCGGCATGATGGTCATACCGGAGGCTTAAACAGGGCAGGCTAGAGCATCAGGGTAATGATGATGCTGGTAATCAGCAGAACGGCTGCCAAGCCTGCCATCAGCAGGAATACCGAGGCAAGGCTGGTTCCGCCAATACAGGCGAGGGTCTGATAATATTCCGCGCCGCCGCGTGGAGCAACGGAATTGAGCTTGTTGATTTTCTGGCGGCAGTGGTTGTAATAGTGCCGGTTGGCGGTGAACCCGCAGTAGATGGACACACCGAAGCGGGCATACATCAGCAGCTGGGAGGTGAGGGTCAGCCACTCCAGACCGCTCAGGTCAAAATTAAACGAAGACAGCAGCATCGGGTCTGCCATCGCCTGCTGAATCATATGGTAGGACAGGATGGCGGAGGGGATGTTGCTCAGCAGGTAGAAGCCCAGCAGGAGTGCGCCGACCTTGTACATCTTGCGGTAGAAGAAGTAGAAGAAATTAAAGAGGAAGGCCGACCAGTTGAAAACCTTCGCCTTGACGCGCTGGGAAAAAATCTTGAACACGCGCAGGTAGTAGGCGTAGTTTTGGCGGACGAGGAAGATAAAGTCCTTGACCGGGATTCCGTCAATCTGGTCATTTTCATAAATCGCACCAAAGATGCTGTTGATGTCATCTCCGGCATTGGGGTCTTGGGCGAAGGGATTTTCCACAACAGTCCTGCCGTGAGGAGCGGAAGGCTGCGGAGCCTTGAGCGGAAAGCGGCAGTTTGGACAGTAGTTGTCGTCGCTGCGACAGCTCAGCCCGCAGTTGGGACAGAACACATTTCCGTTTTCGTCCGGCGTCAGCGCAGGTGCAGGCTGCTCCGGCTTTTTGTCGTTGGGATTTTCCCAGCTCAACCCCTTGGAGTGTAGCTGGTCTTGCAGAGCACAGTGGCCGATTTTTTTGTAGCAGCTGCGATGGTGCGGAGCGCCACATTCCGGGCAAACCACGATGTCGTCCCCTTCGTGGAACGGCTGGTTGCAGACCGGACAGGAAACACCTTGATAATTCATATAGAGACCTACCTTTCTAATAGTGGCAGACAGATTTGCGGTCAATTGAAATGTATTATAATAGTATACGATATATTACGAAAAAAAGCTATCATTTTCGAGCAAGATTTACCTTTTATTCAAAAGATTCGCCCAAATTCAGAAGGATACCGGAGGGTTTTCTGCCCGAAAGCGGGAGAACAGCGCGTATTTTTAGCAGAAATAGCCAAAAGCAAAGGAAAACTCGGGAGAAAGAAAGGGAACAATCGTGATGTCAGTCTTTACATTTGAGCCGCTATCCTCTATAATAAAACAATAAAACGGTTTTACAGAGAGTTTTTACGATAAAATTTAGACAACAGGAGGAAGCAAGGATGCTTCAAATTGAGGATTTAAAACAGGAACTTCAGGCACAGCAGCCGAAAATCGAATATCTCAAGGCGGCGCTGGGCTACGACCAGATGATGAAGGAGAAGGAAGAGCTGGACCGAGAAGCCGCCGACCCGAATTTCTGGAACGATGTGGAAAACACCAAGAAGGTACTCAAGGAGCAGAAGTTGCTCAACGAAAAGATTGGATGTTATGACGCGCTGGTCAACCTGTACGAAGAAACCCAGACCATGATTGAGCTTGCCGGAGAAGAGGAATTTTCCAGCGAGGAGGAACAGGAAGAATTTTTGCAGGAGATTCAGAACAGCATCCGGGAAATCGGAAATAAAATCGAGGAAGAAAAGCTGTCCGCTCTGCTGTCCGGAGAGTTCGACGCCAACAACGCGATTCTTTCCTTCCACGCAGGTGCAGGCGGCACCGAGGCACAGGACTGGGTTCAGATGCTGTACCGGATGTATGCCCGCTGGAGTGAGCGTCACCACTTTAAGGTCAAGGTGCTGGACTATCTGGCAGGGGAGGAAGCAGGCATCAAGAGCGCGTCCATCCTGATTACCGGAACCAATGCCTATGGATTTTTGAAATCGGAGCATGGCGTTCACCGCCTGGTGCGGATCTCCCCGTTCGATGCTTCGGGCAGACGCCAGACCTCCTTTGCGTCGCTGGAGGTCATGCCGGAAATCGACGATGACTACGAGATTGAAATTAATCCGGTTGATTTGAAAATTGACACCTACCGTTCCGGCGGTGCGGGAGGCCAGCACGTCAACAAGACCGAATCGGCAATCCGCATTACCCATATTCCAACCGGCGTCATCGTAGCCTGCCAGAATGAGCGCAGCCAGCACCAGAACCGTGAGGTGGCGATGAAGATGCTCAAATCCAAGCTGGTCAAAATCAAGGAGAAGGAGCATCTCAAGCGCATTGAGGACATCAAGGGAGAACAGCAGCAGATTGGCTGGGGCTCTCAGATTCGCTCCTATGTCTTTATGCCGTACACTCTGGTCAAGGACCACCGCACCAACTACGAAACCGGTAACATCAACGCGGTGATGGACGGCGAGCTGGACCCGTTTATCAACGAATACCTCAAGGCAGCCTCCCTCGGCGAACTGTAACCAAAACAAGCAAACCCCTGATTGCTCGGATGAAAGCAGTCAGGGGTTGCTTTTTGGCTTAGACTCGGCGCAGCATGATGCAGCGCAGCTTGCCGCCGTATTTTTCTTTTACCACCATGGTGACAAGCCCCGCAGATTCCAACGCCCGCTTGCTGGGCAGATTGTCCGGGTGGACGGTGGACAGGATAAAGTGGGTGCGTCCGTCCTGCGCCAGCTCCTCGCAGCAGAGCTGACACATTCGGCTGTGCATCCCGAAGCCGCGGAATTCCGGGTCTGCCATGGCGATTTCCAGATGAGCAACCTGTTCCAGCTCCTCCGGAGAAAGACCGATATCGTGGCCCAAATTTTCTTCCTCCGGCGGGTAGATGCAGCCCATCAGATAGGCCGGCTCCCGACGCTCGGGCGGGAAAATAGCGACAACAAAGCCGTGCTGCATCAGATAGCTCCACTCCGGCTCGGACAGGGTAACAAAGGTTTCTTTGCGCTCAATGCCCTGATACAGCCGCTGCTGAAGGGCAAGAATCATCGGAATCTCCTCGGGAGAAAGACAGCGGACTTGGCAGGAAATCTGCTGCTCGTCGAGGGTGAAGGGGTCTTTTTTGGTAAATTGCATCGAGGTAGGGAAGGACATTAGGATTTGCTCCTTTCAGAAATCATGGTGGATTCATCGACCGTAGCCGGGTCATACGGCGGAGAGGTCAGAATAGCAATCAGCATGGCGACCAGACCTCCCGACAGCTTGGCGATGATAAAGGCAAGGACAGCGTGATTTTCCACCGAGGCGACAAATGCCAGCTGACCGCCGAACACAAAGCCGGAGGTAACCGCACAGGCAGCATTGATGAGCTGGCCGCGGCGGTCCATCTTGTCAAAGACGGAGAACATCGAGACCGAGTTGATGAGATTGAGTATCATCCCGATGATGGCAAATTCATTGACATGGATGATACGCGCAATTGCAAAGATGGGGTGAATCAGGAATTTCAGGATGAGCTTGGAGAGGATGAAGGAGCCGCAGACCACCGCCGAAATCTGAAAGACGATGGTGAGCACCTCCCCGACCAGAGCGTCATCCACAAAATGGACGCGGGGAGAAGCCGCAAACACCTGAATCAGCACGAGAGAAAACAGAAGGATGGCAAGCAGGTTGATGCCCTTTCCCACCACCTGAAAGGCGCGGATTGCGCGGTCGCCTCCGTAAAAGATGCTCAGCGCCAGAACGAGGCAGATAACCAGAACCGGCAGGAGGCTTTGCAGCAGAGCCATCGGCTTCATTCCGCCGATGAGGCTGCCGATGACCAGCGCCGCCGGAGCAGCGATAATGCCGTAGACCATGCCGGTCATCAGGGTTTTGGAGTCCTTGTCCGGAACGCTGCCCAGCGCAATCGGCAGGGAGAAGGAGATGGTGCATCCCAGCGTCGAGGCCAGCAGGATGCCGGAAAAGAGCTTCAGGGCAGGGTCTGCACACAGGGTGTTGGCAATCGAATAGGCGCCCATATCAACAGCCAGAACACTGCTGACCAGAATGGAGGGATTGACCGGCAGGGAAACCACTTGCAGCTGAACCGAAAGGAACCGACCCAGCATGACCGAAAAGCAGTAGACGCCCGACATGGTCAGGGCCAGCGAGCCCATCATGGTCATGCCGCGGTCAAATTCTTCGGCAAGCCCCAGCCGTCCTCCGATGATTTTATCGAATAAACCGGCAAGCGCACAAAGCAGTAAAATGGCGATTGGAAAATTCATAAAGTTCACCTCTGTATGGTTTTAATAGAAATTACGGATTTATTTTAGCATAACATCTAAAAAATACAAGTGTTTTTCATAAATACAGAAGAATGAATAGAAAATTTATATCAGAATGAATTCGTTTTCACCAATCTGACAGGGCTCGGTTTGGGGAGAAAATTCTCTCATGTAAAAAAAGGACGCCCTGACTCGGATTGGTCAGAGCGTCCCTGCAAGAATCAGCAGTAGGTTCCGGCGGCAAAACCGGTGGAAAAGGCAATTTGCAGATTGAAGCCGCCGGTGTAGCCATCGACGTCCAGCACCTCTCCGGCAAAATACAGTCCGTCCACCAGCTTGGATTCCATCGTTTTGGGATTGACCTGCGCCACATCCACGCCGCCGGCGGTGACGATGGCCTCCTCGATGGGGCGGAATGCCTTCGGGGTCAGCGGCATCGCCTTCATCACCTGGATGAGTGCGGTGCGCTGTGCCTTGGTGATTTGATTGATTTTGGTTTCAAACGGAATCCCGCTGAGTCCTGCGATGATTTGGATGCTCTTTTTGGGGAGCAGCAGTCCCAGAGAGTTGATAAAATCCTTGTTGATAAACTGCTCGAAATCCCGCAGAATTCGGGCATCCAGCTGCTGCTCGCTCAGGGCAGGCTTCCAGTCGATGTACAGGCGGTAGCGGCTCAGGGAGCCGTCCTTGTCCGGCTGCATATGACAGCTCGCGCTCAGGACCAGAGGGCCGGAAACACCGAAGTGGGTGAACAGCATCTCGCCCAGCTCGGAAAAGACCTCCTTGCCGGAAGCGGTATCAACCACGGTCAGGGTAACATTTTTTAAGGAAAGGCCCATCATGTCGCGGCAGAGCTTTTCCTCGCAGACAATGGGAATCAGCGACGGACGAAGCGGTGTTACCCGATGTCCTGCCTGACGGGCAAGACGGTAGCCGTCGCCGGTCGAGCCGGTCATGGGGTAGCTCTTTCCGCCGGTTGCAACGATGATAGCGTCGGAACGGATTTCCTGCCCGTCCTCGGTCACAACGCCGCAGACGCGGGAGCGGCCTTCTTCGTCCGCTTCCAGCAGCAGACTGTGGGCACAAGCCTGTGTGATGCGGCAGCCGGAATCCTTGGCCTGCTGTACCAGTGCGTCCACAATGTCGGAGGCATGGTCAGAAACCGGAAAGACACGCTCGCCACGCTCCACCTTGAGCGGGATTCCACATTCTTCAAAAAATCCCATCACCTCATAGGGGTTCAGGGCATTGAGGCAGCTGTATAAAAAGCGGCGGTTGGTCAGCACGTTGCCCATAAATTCTTCCACCGTACAGCAGTTGGTGACGTTGCAGCGTCCCTTGCCGGTGATGAGCAGCTTGCGTCCGGGCCGGTCCATCTTTTCCAGAATCAGCACGCGACGGCCGCGGCGGGCAGCCTGAATGCCGGCCATCAGTCCGGCAGCTCCGGCGCCGATGATGAGGGTATCACAGTGTTTATCGGGCATGGGCAGATTCATCCTCCGTTTTTTCATAGACATTGTATTCGTCCCAGATATGCTCCAGCTCGGCATAGGTCTGGCTGATTTCGTCCTGCTTTTCCAGACCGACCGCAACCACCAGCGCATTCAGAACGCTGAGCGGAGCGACCAGAGAATCGACAAAAGAGGACATATCACTGCGTGCCAGCAGGCTGATGTTGGCAACATCGGCCAGCGGAGAGGCGGCGCAGTCGGTGATCGCAATCACATCCGCTCCTCTGGTGCGGGCGTATCGGGCAGCCTTGATGGTGCGCTGGGAGTAGCGGGGAAAGCTGATCGGAATCAGGACATCCTCGTCGGTGATGCGGAACAGCTGCTCGAACATTTCGCTGGTGCTGGTGGTGTTGATCAGGTGGACGTTATCAAAGATATGGTTAAAATAAAACTGTAAAAATCCGGCCAAAGAAGCCGCGCTGCGCACACCGATGATATAGATGCGGCGCGCATGGATGATTTTCTGAACAGCCTGGTCAAAGCTGTGGGTGTCAAGCTCCTCCATGGTGTGCTTGATGCGCTCGATGTCCATTGAGAGGACTTTGGAAATCACATTGTTCCTGCCAATCTGGTCGCTGGTGATTTCCATTCTCTGAACAGAGGTCAGGCGGTTGCGGATGATTTCCTGAAGACCCTTTTGGAGCTGCGGGTAGCCGTCGCAGCCAACCTCGGAGGCAAAGCGGACAACGGTGGATTCGCTGACCCCAACCGTTGCGCCAAGGCGAGAGGCGGTCATGAAAGCGGCTTTTTCGTAATGCTCCAGGATGTAATGGGCAATCACCTTCTGCGCCTTGGAGAACTCGGGCAGGCGGGACTCGATGTGCGTTAAAAGATCTATGTTCATCCCAACAGACTCCTTGTGAACAAATTCGATTGAGAAGGCCCGAAGCGGACCACTCTTGTCTCTTTTTATTTTAGCCTGTATTCCTGCAAAAATCAAGGAAAATTGCAGGATTTTTGCAGTTTTCCTGCAAAATAGCCCAAAAATGAAAGTTTTCCTCCAAAATTGGAGCAAACAGACAGAAAACCCACCGGATATTTAGGGAATCAGGGTTGGATTCGTAGATGTGAGAAGAATTGTTAAATCGACAAGAGCTCTTGACAAACCGCAAAAAAACTGCTACACTGAAGCCGTTCAAAACAAGAAGGGGTGCTGCACCGTATGCGGCTGAGAGAAAGACAAACGGGTCTTTTAACCCTAAACCTGATCCGGGTAATGCCGGCGGAGGGATCTGTTATAGGATTTGCTTTCTGTCGCCCAATGACCCGGTGCGGCATTTTTTTATTTTTGAGGGGAGTTTATTCTGATGAAACAAACATTCCGCACAAAACGACTGGTCGAGAGCGCGCTGATGATCGCTCTGTCCACCATCCTTTCCTTCGTCATCATCTTCCGTCTGCCGTTCGGCGGCTCGATCACAGCCTGCTGTATGCTTCCGGTGATTTTGGTGTCCTATCGCTACGGAACCCGTTGGGGTCTGGCAACCGCCTTTGCCTTCAGCCTGATTCAGGGCATTCAGGGCATCGCAGAGGGTACCTTCAGCGCTGCTGCTCTGGGCGTGGAAAACGGCGTATTCAACGGCGGCTTCTTTTCCGGCAGCCCGTTGCTGGCAGCCTTCGGCATCTTCCTGCTAGACTACATCGTTGCCTACACCATGCTGGGCTTTGGCGGAATGTTCCGCGATAAAATCAAAAACAAACCGCTGGCGTTGGTCTGCGGAATCCTGATGGCCGGACTGTTCCGCTATGTTGCCCATGTTATTTCCGGGGCAATTTTCTTCGGAATCTGGGGCGAGTGGTTCTTCACGCAGGAAGGCTTCTTTGCATGGGGCAAAACTCTGGTCGAGATGTTCCCGGGCAAGACCTTGTATGTTCTGTATTCCCTGATTTACAACCTCTTCTTTATGCTTCCAGAGGTCGGCATCACCGCGCTTGCCGGATTCCTGATTGCAAAGGCAGCTCCAAAGCTGCTGGAAAAGCAGGAAACTCTTTAAATCGAACCGCAATCCAAAAATCCCGAACCAAAAGTGAAGTGACCCCAAAAAGTTAGACAATATTTTGAAGTAAAAATTGTTCAAGCAGCTGAAAGGGCTTGCTGTCTGTGAATTGCAGGCGGCAAGCCCTTCAGTTTTGCCTTGATGCGGTGGTTGT